>Ga0194000_1000012_pt1 | contig 40469 bp, 45 predicted proteins | sample FLT_67_MG_FD_140346 | JGI IMG/M metagenome (GOLD analysis project Ga0194000, IMG submission 140346) | Sediment microbial communities from the Broadkill River, Lewes, Delaware, United States - FLT_6-7_MG | ecosystem: Environmental > Aquatic > Freshwater > River > Sediment | place: USA: Delaware... | reverse complement strand
TTCCTATCGCAACTAATGAATCCATATTAGGAGATAAGTTAAGTAATGATTTTACACCTTTTATATAAAAACTTCTTCCTGCATAAAGTATTGGAATAGTTAATAACAATTGTACAAGCGCAAAAACAAAACTATTACTTGGCATAAGAAAATCAAATATTGGTAATCCAATCATATGACCCATAGAAATGTAAAGCAGTGGAATACTGAAGATAACTGATAATCTTAAAGAAATAAGATATTTTCTAGTTTCATTCTCATTATCAATATCTTCTGAGTCAATATACTCATACCCAGCACTATCAATTACCTCTGAAATATCATTTATGCTAATTCCCTTATATCTTATTAGTGCTGTTCCAGAAGCGATGTTTACATTTGCAGATACAACACCATCAAGGGAATTTAGCGCTTTTTCTACGGTGTTTGCACACATAGCACATGTCATACCACCAATTTTAATCTTAATCTTCTTCTCTTGATCTTCTAATATCTCATAACCTATCTTTTTCACTTCTCTCAAAACTTGTTCTGTTATATTATTTTCAGATTCAATTACCAATGAACCAGTAATCTGATTAATCGTCACACTAGTAACTCCTCCGATATCACTTGAAACGGATTCAATTTTCTTAGCACACATTGCACATGTCATACCATTTACTCTGAATTTAGTCTTCATAATTATCCTCCAACTAATTTTACCAATCGTATCATAATCAAACAACAAATAAGCAATAAAAAAGCACCCTCAGGTGCTAAAATGAAGTAAGTTGAGATATAATATTTTTTGAGTAATCAATCAGTTCCTTAGTATCCGCTATTACATTTCTAATATTAGTACTATTCAACGTTTTCAATCGATTAAAGTATTTCTTACCTGATAAAGCTACATGCACTTCCCCTGTAACACTTGATATATATACTTTCTTAAATTCTCTATGCAACTCCTGAGCAGTATCGATATACCTACTATCAACAAACGCATTATCCAATGTGTATACTTTTATATCTTTCTCATCCAATCTCTCAAACTTTGTCTTTTTAAGATGTGGCTTACCATCAGTTCTTACTTGAAACACTTTGTTTAGATCATACTGATATACAATATAAATACCATCAAAATGAGTGTACTGATTTCTCCCATCTGAAGTAAACAATCTTTTCCTAAGCAATGTAAATAACGTATCACCAGCCATACCACTCATTTTGAACCTTACATCAGCAGTGGCAAATCTAGTAAATAAACCACCCTTCTGATTGATGTAGTTCTGTTTCTTTGGGTATGAAGCATACTCAAAACTGCCAGTAAACTCCAATGAAAGTATTTTTGGCAAAGTTAAATCAAATAAAGCTTTTTCATTTGTTCCCATTGAGACAAATATGTATACAAGCAAAAGCACAAAGTACAGGATTCCGCCAATGATATAAAAAGCTATCTTTGTACCTGGTGTAATGCTAGGCAATAGAAACAAAAGCAAAAACAATGTTAAACCTAACAAAACAAAAAGAACAATCAGGAAAATCCTATTAACATCCGCCGACTTCTTGTTTTGATATTCATTATGTCTTTCAATTAAATCAGAATATTTATCCATATTAATTATTAGGTAGTTTTACCTCTGCGATAGGCTGTGGGTTAGTTTGTTTAAAGAAACCATACGCTTCAATTGTACAAACCTCTTCAACGAGAACCACTACCGCGTATCTATCGTATGGCTCATCATACGAATAACCAATCTCATCAAGGTAATCTATTACCTCATCTCCTTCCGACACGATACTGCATCCACTTGGGTTGGATGACCACATAACGTTATGAATATCCTCTAAATCTTCTGGAACTGTCAAATGTAGAACGTAAACATCATTATACTCAGTAACTGAAATATCTCCTAATAGGTCTGTGTGATCACATCCAGATATAAAAAGCACCATCAATAAAATTACTATTCTTTTCATATTGCACCTAGTTTCCTACATCCAAAGTGATTTTCCACTCACCATTGAAATTCTCCCAAGTATTCATATACTTACCATACTCATGTCTACCGTTAATAACTCTTACGTATCTCCCAAATGTATAGCCTATACTTAAATCATCCGATACCTTTGCATACTCCGGAGTCCATTCCATACTAAAGTTCTTTATAGAATATAAATCTAACATATAATCATAAATGGCATCTACACCAAATAAATTATCTTGGTCTCCTTCTAATAGCATTACTGAACTCTTTGAAAAGTATTTGCGCCATGATTCAGCCCCATTCTCTTGGCTTTCGTTACAAAACAACTCATCAAGACGTAGCAATTTTTCTACTTCGGCTTCCTTTTTAAGATAAACTTCATTCAACTTTTCATAACAGTTTTCACAAATACAACTATCATATTCCCCTAGATGCTCGCTTAAAGATTGAGGAAACTCCTTCTTCATACACCAGCACTCATTTGGATTCATGTTATTTGCGACATTACATTTATTGTCACTACCGCAAACTGGACATTTACTCATATCATCACCTCATATAAATGATACCATAAACTTCTTTATCAATATAGATTATGTGATAGAATAATATAAAGAGGTAGCTATGAAAATTTGTCGAAGTATGAGAATCGGAAACAGAATTGCCAAAAACCGAATTGTTATGCCTCCTTTAGTTTGTTTTAATTGGGGAGATGATGATGGATATGCTACCGTTAACAGGCGAGAACATTATGAAAAACGTGCTCGCGGAGGAGTAGGTACAATCATTGTTGAAGCAACAGCAATCAGCAAAGAAGGTAGACTATCAAATACTCAACTAGGATTATGGAAAGATTCGCAAATTCCACAATTTAGACAGATTACAAAAGGTTGTCACAATCATAATACAGTAATGTTACTACAATTAGTTCATGCAGGAATGAAAGCTACTGTACCAGTTGCTCCATCAAAAACGGTATTTAGAGATACTAAAGTCAAAAGACTAAGCAAAAAAGAAATCAAGCAGATTAAGCATGATTTCATAGAGGCAAGTAAACGTGCAAAAATCGCAGGTTTTGATGGTGTTGAAATTCACAATGCACACGGATACTTACTAAATCAATTCACATCAAGTAAAATCAATATGAGAATTGATAAATACGGAAGATTATTAAAAGGTAGAATCAAACTTACATTGGAAATCATAAAAGAAATTAAAGAGGAAATCCCTGATTTCATAATATCTGTTAGATTCGGAGTAAATGACAAAACATTTTCGGAAGATATATCATTTATCAAAGAATTGGAAAACATTGGAGTTGACCTACTAAATGTGTCCAGTGGATTTGTTGATGAAATCAAAGTCCCAGAGGAATATGATCATTCTTGGATATCATATTTAGGAGTAGAGATAAAGAAACACATCCAAATACCAGTCGTTTCGGTAGGAGGGATTAAAACACATGATCAAGCTAAAGATTTACTTAATAGAGTGGATTTCGTAGCTGTTGGGAGAGGTTTACTAGCTGATTACGAATGGGTTAACAAGGCAATAATCAATACACCAATTAATACTTGTAAGCACTGTAAGCCAAGATGCAGATATTCAGATGATGGTAAATTATGTCCTACATATAAATAAGAACTAACAATATGTTAGTTCTTTTTACTTAATTTATTTTCATACATTGTGTGATCTGCTTCAGCTAGGAGAGCATCAATTGATTTTGGACATCCTGTGCTTACTGAATACCCATAACTAAACTCGATATCATACTCTTCATCACATGTGTTTTGATTCGCCTCATTTTTCAACATATGCATTCTTTTTATTATGGTTGAAACATCAGTTTCATCAAACACAATCACAAACTCGTCTCCGCCAAATCTACATATAAAACTGTTATTAAATATCCCAATTATGCAATCAGCGAAACTTTTCAATACTCTATCACCAGTTTTGTGACCATACATGTCATTCAACTCTTTGAAATTATCTAAATCAATCATAACTACGGTAAAAGCTTTATTAATTGAAAGCAGATCTGTAATATAATCTTCAAACTTTACTCTAGTATATAACTTAGTTAAGTAATCCTTAGAACCCGAGTAGGTCTCTAAGTGAATATAAACAATCACACACCCAATTGCTGTCAGAGGCCATATTAGTAATAATCCATATATAAGTATTTGGAAAAATGCACCTATCAAAGGAATTGTTATAAACAGAAGCACACCAATAATTACTCTTGATTTCAATCTATTTCTTTCCTTAATAAGGACATACAAAACATAGGCAAACAAAATATATGTAATAGCAACTCCAGCCCATATGAATGGTTCTCTAGAGTATACATTTTGCTCACTAATAGTGAATACTACAGGAGTAAAAATGTTTATTACTGCTAAAATAGCAATGATGAAAAACGGTTGCATATAATAAAACCTTCTTTTAACCCTGTTGGCATCTCTAGAAATCTTATAATCAAAGTAAGAGGTCCACAAAGAAACAACTATCGGTGAAAGCAGAAAGAATAGGTAATTAAACACATAATTCATTATCATCGGCAATGTTCCACTTCTTCCATCAAAAACCCATGACAAAACTTCAGTTACCAACATCACGATATTAAGCACTACAATCCCTCTAAGCAATCTACCAGAAAAACTATACTTGTCTCTTCTTGCGATGATTGATACCAATAGTCCTATCATTAGTATTACTGCAAATAAGTGACTATCAAAAGCAAGCAAATCTTGCACGCTCATATGGTACCTCCTCTCTAGTAAGACTATTTCTTAATTGGTCTAATGAATAGTCTTGGTGTCTTTTCAATTATTCCAGCATAATCCTCTTTATTACCTAGTAACTTCTTTTCCATCTTAGGCACACTATACAAATTGAATAACAATATCATACCAATTATTCCTAGTGGTGTAAAAAGATCTACTCCACTAGATAAACTATACACAAAACATCCAAACCAAAATAGCAACTCCCCAAAATAATTTGGATGGCGGGAATACTTCCATAGTCCCGTACTAACTGATGTACTTTTACTACTTCTCTTATGTTTCCTTAATTCCTTATCAGCGTAGAAACTAATCGTTGCTCCTAAAATCATTACTAGTGTACCAATAATCGGAATTAAAAAACCATTAGTTTGATTTATAAATGTGAAGTAGATCGGATATAGGGATAAATAGACGATTAGTGTTGGAAACATTTGAATCCCCATCAAACTAACTAGCCAGTACGTTCTTGGGAATTTCTTTCTAAAATCCACATATCTGAAATCCTCATGTGCAAATCCCTCAAAGTCAGTAAACCAATTAAATGTAAGACGTAGTCCCCAAATTGAAACACCGATTATTGCCATCACCGAAACTAGATTAAAATCTGTTTCTATAGCCCAAAGCAATACAATGAATATCGGTATTACACTCCAGTATGGATCATACAAACTGGAATTATCAATTGCAACTGAAACAAAAAATACAATTAATGTCATACAAATATTCGCTATCAAAGTACTAAATAGCATACTCATACTATTCTTTGTTAACACATAAACAAAATAACCTATTACTAATGAAACTAAATAAACAATGAAAGTAACAATAAGTGATTTTCTTCTTGTCATATTATTTTCTCCTTTGCTATTTATATTATACCATTCAAGTATAGTTATAGACTAGCCAATAGAAAAAGGAACAAAAATTCCTTAATCTATACTATTCCTCTAGGTATGTCGACTTCCCAGGATACTTAGCCATAGCGGTTTTATGTTTTTTAAATCCTAACTCATTGTAAAAATCAACTGCCATAAACGATGATGTTAGTCCAAACAGCAAAGGCTCCTTTTCATTCGCTAGTTCATCCATTACCATTTTGCCTATACCTTTTCTTCTATAGCTTTCTAGTACTCCTATATCATGAATCCACGCATAGCAATATCCATCGGAAATCATTCTGCCAGCACCAACTATTTTATCTCCGTCCCAAGCAGTCACAATTTTGTAGCTGTTTAAAAATGATTTCTTAATTCTTTCGATATCTCTTTTCCTACCAAGTCCAATCACTCCGTCTACTTCGTCATACAAATCTACTAATTGATTCCAATCAATAACATCATAGCCTGTCTTAATCTTAATCATTATCTTTCCCCCATCTTGCTAACTCATTTTCTAAAATATCTATACTACTCCAGTCGTTCTCATTTACAACAAGAATAGACTTATCAACTTCCAAACTTTCTAAAAGTCTTGACTCCAAATTCATCCTTTTTTTGAAAAATTCCATCGCATCCGCTCTTGTCTTTAACCCATTTAATCTACCATACTTGGATTCAACAACATAATTTACCATCATATCAATCCAATGAGGCCATACATCAGGATTATCAGACATTCTTTCTTTTGCTACATTATCAATTATCCATTCAGGATTGCTAGGCTTTAAGTATACTATCCTTGGTCCCATTCTTTTTACACATTCAATAAGTTCAATCATATAATCAATAATGAATCCATCCTCTTTCATATAAGATAAAATCAGTTCGGTAATATGATTTTGCATAAAGGCACATTCAAATATGTATACAGTGTTTGTATCAAAGTCATTTCCAAATCTTCTCCATCTATCAAAGTGAAGCTTCTTAAATTCCTCAACCGAAACATTACCTTGATAGATATTGTGTCTATTGAACTCATGAACTAATGAATGATCTGGAGTTAGTTCTAAATCTTGCATAACTTTTGTGTATGCTATAAAAACATATTCACCCTCATCCTTTGAATACTCAAGTATTGCATCTTTCTCATCTAAATATCTTTTAAGGAGTATATTATACTCATCTTTAGTGAAAGTAGAGTGCCAAGCAATATCACAAGGATGCAGATCACCTTCATTAAAACATTTCACAGTCAGACCTTTGTCCTCCAGTACTTTTGCTATTCTTTTTGCAGTAGTTGTTTTCCCAGTACCTGGTATACCTTCTACTAATAATAAATTATTCATACAATTTCCTCAACTTCCAATCAATGTCAATAAAAATCCTATGTATACTCTGTGACTACTATTGAACCTACTTACTAGATTTATTTTCAAAGAGATCCTTAGAAACTCCTAATCGAATGTATAAAAACCAAATAATCAATCCCACATGTAACACATCGTTTGCACTAAACCAAATCCCTGAATTCATATATAATGATTCCGTAATTCCAATGAAATAATATGCATAATAGGCTACATTCACAATCAGAAACAAAATCCACATAACAATGAATTTTCTATCAATAATACTTTGCTTTCTTCTATAGCGGATAATATTAATCACAAAGAAAACGATGAATATTGGCATAAAGAATATCGTAAACAGTTCATACGAAATTAAAAAACTATTTTCTATAACTGAACCAATCACTAATACAGTTGAATAAAGAACAATAGAAATAACTCCAAAATACTCAAGAAATTTCCTCATTTTCTTTACAGCAAAATCAAACGCAAAAGCTAGAGCCATTAATCCTATACTTATGCCAGTGACAAACAAATAGCTTAGTTCAAGCCAACTAGTAAATATACAGTACTCATATCCAGAACACTTCAATTCATAACCCAAGCCTTGATAACTTGTTCCTGCGAGAACAGTACCTATCCCCCAAAAAATAAAACTTAGCCCCCATAGTTTTTTAGTATTCTTATATAAGTATGCGCCCAATAAAATAATTTGAACCCCAAGCAAGTATACGATTATGGTGGAACTAGGTACAATTATTACCAAATCTCCAATGTTTAAATATGGTTTTATACCTAAATACTCTTGAGGAGTTGTTAAAGGATTGCTTGGAATAGCAACTGGCATAAAAATATATAGCATTACCAAAACTAGTATAAATAATGTCCCAATCAAAAGATATTTCTTCATACACCCTCCAAATTATTTATTAGATTAATTTCTTTAACAATTCAAATATTGCCAATTCATTTCGCTTAAGTAATTTAATCAATTCAATTTTATCCTTCATATCTAAATCTCTATCTGCAATCTTAGTAAATAGTGTATATGATTTATCATATAACACTGAAAGTTCTTCAAGCACCATATCGCTATCGAAATAGGATTTTAGTTCTATCATATACTTACTCGCCATTTTTCTACTCTCTGCCCAAACCGTAGAAGTCCACCAATTACCATGAGCATTAGCATTTTCTTCAGTAATCTTTTCAAGCCAAAAATCGTACGCTTCTATACCAAAACCTGAGTCGGTATTATCTTTTGAGTTCTCATAAAGTGATATGGCATACTTAAGAGATCTTTTTATCCCTTCTTTAAGATCGATCCGATTTGTCCTAGATATCATAAAGCATGTCATAAACTCTTTCATTCCTTTGAATGAATTGAGTTCAAAGTTTTGTGTTACACTTTCAACTTCTTTCCAAGGTTTGGTTGTGATGAAAAAAGTATCATCATAATCAACAATGAGCTGATATTCATATGAACTTAGCAACACGAGATTCGCTGAGTCAAGATGATTCATAATATTTCTTGTAACTTCCATTTTCTTCTCAGCACTTGAGTCGCTCGTTACTACTTCATTTTCTCCAAATATATTCAGTCCAAGGTTTGCCTTGCATAGTTCATTAAAAGGTTGTCCATCCCAAATATAGGGAGCACAAGGTCCTAGTCCATTTGTGATATGAGTTACAAATGCATGCCCAGTTAATCCAAATAGCATACTATCAGTAATACTGTCATCATAGTAGAAACTATAAGCAGCTTTTACACTACTCATAAGCGTTGAAGCAAATTCATCTTGCTTAATAGATTTAATCATAATCCCCTCCCATATCAACTATCCGAAAAATAATTTTGATCATTCCCTTCTATTATAATACATAAACTAGGGTACTGTTTTGAAAAATAAAAAAGTAGCTTAATTGCTACTCTATATTTGACTTCATTAGAACTATTTCTTCTTCAATTTCTTCTTTATTTTTTGAGATGCATGCCATCCAGTAAGCATAGCTATCGGGACTCCTGCTGGAGCATAAGCCCACTGGCTAGCTTGATATATATTAGGAATTGGTGTTAAAACAGCTTTAGCAAGATCTTTTAGTTTATTATGAACTGGTGATTCTCCTTCAAAAGACCAACCAACAATTCCACCCTCAGAGTTTCCTGTTAGTCTGTTTATAGCAGTTGGCGTTGTTGAAAAACTAAAAATAACATCTTTCGCAATTCCTTCAAAGATTCCATTAGAAAATAAGCTAATGATTTTCTTCTCCATAATCTCCTTAAAATCATCTGACCATCCTGATTCATCAATTTTTCTACTTATCTCATAATCAAATAAACAACTTATCATTATTCCCGTCTTACCCTCTGGTGCTAAATCAGGATCCCTTAAACCGGGTATTGACACTTCAAACGTATTTAAATCACAGTATTCTTCAACCCACTCAAATACTTCCTGCTTTGTTAAATCATCATAATTAGAAATAAGATTCTTCATAGATGATTTACTTATTTTTCCAAGTCCCTTCTTAGAAGGAGTATAGAACATATGTTCACCACTTATTTCAGCAAAATATGAAGTTGGTCTATCAACAGCTAAAAACATTACATAAACTGATTCAGCAGCTTTTGCAGAAAGCACCTTTTCTTTTTGAGTATTGAATTTACTAATAACTTTGCTATCAATGTCACCAATATTGGTCTGTTTATAAAATGTTTTAAGATCAGCTGACCATATCAAATGATCATATTCATATTTGTTACCCTCTGAATCAATAACAATTTTATCTTTTACCAAAATATTTTCTACTTTTGTGTTAAGTTTGATTTTTCCACCATCATCTATAATCTTCTTCTCAAGCAATTTTGGCAGGGTACTTGTTCCGTTCTTGAAATAAAAGTAGTCAAGATACACCTGAAAGTAACCCAAGGCAAAATAAGTAGGTGTCTTTGCAAAAAAGAGTTGTGTCAAAATATCAATCAATGATTGATTATCAGTTAATTTCTCCAAGAACTCCTCCATAGGCATACCATACTTGTTAAATGCTCTTAAAGACTTAGCCAATTTAAGCAGCCAAGGAAGAAACTCCTTGAACAATACTTTTTTATTAGATGTATAATCTACAAAATATGGGTTATCAAATTCATATAACACTTCAGTGTGTTTTGATAACTTCTCCACAATCTTCATGATTTTCTTTATATCTTCTTTATCGCTAGGATATAATTCAGTAAGTAGTCTTTCATAGTCAGCAAGTGATCTTAGAGATTTAATCTCGAATGATTTATCCTCAACAGCAATTGAGATTGTGTTATCAATCTCTTCCCATTCGATTTCAAGATCTCTTAAAATAGGTTTCACCATTCCTGAATTAACGAAAGCCCTTGGACCCGTATCAAAATAGAATCCATCTCTTTCAAACGTACTCACAAGTCCACCAGTCCTACTATTCATATCCAACATGAGCACATCATAGTCTTCTCTTGATAAATATGCACCAGCAGTCAGACCAGCCATTCCCGCACCAACAATTACGACTTTCTCTTTTTTCATTTTAACTCTCCCAGTATTAAACTTAATGACCATAGTTCATTTGCTGCTTCCTCATCTAATGCTGGAGGAGCGGGTTCTTCTATTGTGGTCAAATTAAAAAACTTTCCGCTAATATCCTTAACTTCATCTGAAACGCCCAAATAATATAAAGCTTCAGACGATATTTGAATCGGCCTTGCCGATTTATCAATTACATTCTTTTTGAAAAACTTATAAAGTTTTCCATTACTGTTTCCACTGTTTGTCTTGACATTCCCTGGGTGCATAGCATTTATAGTTACATTACTGTTCAAAAAATACTCATTAAACTTAATCATTGATTGTAACTGCGCCATTTTTGCAGCACCATAACTTTTTATACCTTTATATTTTCGTTTCTCCCAATTTAAGTTATCAAGTCTCAGCCCCCACACAGAGAAACGATGGGCTTCAGAATTAACATATACTATGCGTCCACTATTTTGCTTTATGAATTTGTCTTTTAAATAGTAATTAATTATGAAAGTACTCAAATAGTTTGTTTGAAAAACTTGTTCCAATCCATCATCAGTAATTGCTCTCTCAGTTAAGTAGGTTCCAGCATTATGAATTAAAACATCAATATTCTCATCTATCTCAACAAGTTTCTTACTCACACTATGAATGTCACTAAGTTTTGAGAAGTCTGCTATTAGATATGAACAATCCACATCATACTTATTGCTAATATCCATACAAAGACGCTTCGATTTCTCTTCACTTCTATTAATTGTTAGCAAATTTGCTCCCATTGATGCATACTTCAAAGCAGTTTCATATCCTATTCCGGATGTAGCTCCAGTAATGACTACCAAACCACTTGTATCCTCATCACATATTTTGGGATCTTTCTTCTGGTTACGAATCATTCTAATAATATTAGACCATTTATACTGTTTAAAATACTTGTTCATATATCCTCCACTAGTAAAACAAGAAACGGATTAAATAACCATCCATTTTTAATATTTTATCATATCCACAAAATAAATTCACAGATTTGGCTTTTCGGACAATGTAATTATATTTATATTTACTTTATTTGTCTCTCGAAACTATACGTACTTTCAAATAAAAAAACACCAATAAGGTGTTTCCATTAAGACTAAATCAGTTAATTCCTATCCACGATAATCACTTACTTTTCGATTTATCGTATCTATATAAAACAAGCATAATGATCATTCCATATACTCCACCAACAGCAAAACCAATATGGTCGTAAAAACCAGTTGAACTATAAAATGCAAACGAAACAAATAATCCTAACGCTAGTCCTAAAAACAACAATTTCTTAACATTCCTAATACTAGGAATCAACCCTAGAACAAATCCCATAAGTAGTCTGTTATACCAAAACGAGAATAAGTAAATTGTTTTTGCATCACCTGAGTATCGCAAACTCGCCCCCACAATACAAAAAACTCCCAATAGTGCACCTATAAGTGTCGCTAATAATAATCTCTTAATCATAAAATACTCCTTTCTTAATTATCTCCAAAATCCTATGTATAATCTATTTGAAAATGACATATCGCAAAAAACCCTATCCTAGTCAATATTCAAATCAATTAGCATATTCATTATATTCGTGCAAATTCTATCAATATCCCAATGATTGTCATTAAAGAATGAAACATTAGAAAGTACTACTACCCCACTTTTTGCCTCTATGTTAAACTCCATAGCAGATTTATAGCCACTTCCTCCACCATTATGCCAAAATACATCACTGTTCTTACTTCCCTTCACAATATGAATACCCAACCCAACTTTCATATCACTGTCTACAGTAAAGGTTGGTTTTCTTAATAACTCAAGAACTGTGTTGCTGTTATCAAAATGAGCTACAATATAGTTTGCTAAATCCTCAACACAAGAGTAAACACTTCCGGCAGCAACAAGTGAATTCATATTCCAGTTTTGGGTTTCTATTCCGTCTTTGTCCAATCCATTAACGATAGTATTATTAAGTTCATCCCTGTCTGTTGACGTATTAGTCATATTGTATTTATCAAAGACCCTATTTTGTAGTAATTCCTCAAATGGAACTCCGCACGCTTTTGAAAGCGTATACCCTAGTAATCCCATGCCAAAGTTTGAATATAAGTACTTTCCATATACCTCATCGTCGTATAGCGACAAAGTTTTCAAAGAATCAATCAATTTCCCCTCATCATAACTTGAATAATACTCCCTCAAAGTATTCACATTAGCTTCAAAATCTGTATCTCTACTTTTAAAACCTGAAGTATGATTTGCTAAGTTTTCTAAACAATCATCGATATTTCGTATAAGTTGAAAATCATAATATTTTGTTATTGGCGATTTAATATCCAAGCCATCATTGATAACTAAATCTGCTAAAACTGTTGCAGAAAGTACTTTTGTAATAGAACCTATTCCAAAGCTACTCATCCTATTATCAACTTGTAGTATTTCCCCATTTTTTTTATATCCGAAATAACTAACATCTCCGTTATCGATAATAGCTAATGAAAGTTCAGTATTTTCAGGGAAGCTTAAAAAATATCCTTCAACCATTTCTCTTATATTCAATGAACTCTGATTTATACTCATAACACACTCCTTCAATCAGTATAACTATTGTCATAACCAAATTCTGATATTACAATATGTGATAAACATAACTTAATGGTTTAATAATGATAATATGTAGTTTGCTCATCTTAAACCATACTCCTATTATTAATCCTTATTTTAAAAAACTTACTCTTGATATACATTGTTCCATAACATTAATTATCATGCTACTTGAAACATGATATTTAATATCGATTTTAGTTTGATTATGTTCTAAGCCTTTTGTTTAATAAGTAACGTAAAACTATGCCGGCACTCCCCTCCATTATTGTTTCACTTTCTAACTAGTAAACTTTAGGTTTTACTTCTTTATTTGCTATGTCAAGTTCCATTTGGACAACCTCCACTCCACTTATGAGGGCAGCCTCCTTCACTTTTCTCAAATCTTCCATAGAAATTTTAGCTCCAGTAAATACTTTTGTAATATAATCAACCTTCAGTATCTGAAGAGGTTCTTCGTTTCCTTTTGCATCTATAATACACCTTACCTCTTCCTCGTAACTCCATGATGCTTTTTTTCTTTTAATTAGAGAGCGCCAAAGTTCATTTTCTTCTGGAGTATCCTCCAATTGAGAATTACCTTCTTTAGGATTTGTCGTTAGCCTAGTATTTAATTGAATATATACAGATTCATCTGTGTAAATTACATCCTCAAAAGCCATATTACTATATTCACTTTCCGGAATACTGAACTCAAAGCATATTCCTTTGTGAAATTCTGCATAGTGTGACCACATTAAGTCTACATCGAATTGTCTCGAGAAACAGCAAATATAAAATAGTTCTTGATAGTCAAAATCTCTTGTCTCCACTATTCTTTTTAAATTAGCCTTCCCTCTATCATCTAAAGTAAAATTGTGTTTTTCTATAACTGTAGTCACTGGAACAATAAGTTCAAATGGATCATTGAATCTACTAGCTTTAGAAAATGCAAAGTTACTCGAAAGGATGCTATCTATAGAGTAGTCAGTTACAGGCATATATTTATACAACTTTATTAGTTTTTGATTTTCCATTCAGCTGCAACTCCCTTATCGATAAATTCCCATAATTCCCCACTGAGACTCTTAGAGATCAAACTATATTTTTCTTCAACATCCTTCAATCTTATTGTAATTCTTCTCTCTTCTAGATGACTCTTTTTTTCTTTAATATAAGCATTTATCTCCGCATTATCATATCTTCTGAAGGTTACTAATTTTTTTTCCAAGTCAAAATACAACCAGATTAAGTATTCAAACTCACAGTCCTTATTTATCGAAACGCTCCCTTCCGAATAGATGCTTGACTTAATTTCAACCCTATTATCTCCATCTTCTGCATCATAAGCCTTAGTATCAGATTCAGTCAAAACAAACACTTTACGACAAACACCTTCAGAGAATCTAGCCGGCAAAATACTCCCTTCACCAAAACCTAACTTTTTATGTAAAGAAGATAGTTCATTATAGGCGTCAAAATACTCTTCAAGTTTAGAACAGTCTTCTTTATCTATCCCCTCAAGAATAACTTCTTCGGAATCGTAATAATAATCCTTCGAAACAAAGATCACTCCTTCATGTGATGAACTATCAGTTATCACTTTAGAGATCCAAGTTTTAAACTCCTTATTTGCACCAAGTTGAAGTCCCTTATTAACTCTTAGTTGGAAAGATTTTTCATGTTCTAGAACTCTTACTTTAATCTCAAGGACATTTCCTGTTTTCAGAATTCCTAGTAGGATTTCACTCTTAGAATGCTCTGAAAATCTTTGCTTCACAGAAATGTGACTTGAACTACTCGAGAATTTTACAGAAACCTCTATATGTTTTTTACACAAAACTAACTCCTCCTATTCATTATTAGCATCTTCCTTCTTATCTGCTACAATAGTTCTTCTACTGATATTTTTCTCTTTTGAAACAAACTCAGATACCCATTCTCTGTTTTTCAACATACGAACAGCTTCTTCTAGATTTTCTAACTCAAACATCATATCCATCATTGTTCTATCATAAAAATTTAATGTGCTAAGGTTTACATCGAAATCAACTTTGTTTCTTTTCATAACTTCTTGCATTTTCAATGGTAACGTTTGGTGTATTACAAAATTAACAGTATTATCAATATCAAATCTTTGCTCCGCCATTTTTTTAACAACTTCTAGACCATTATCATAATTATTATGGTCATAGATTTTGGTGTTTACTATTTGAAACACTGTTGCCAAATCACTAAATGAAAGATTCAAATAGTTATGCTTTGAAGTTGTTTCAACTCCAAATGGTTGTTCAAGTGAAACCGATATAATATTTTTGGTCTTTTCTTTATCAAACTTAACTTCACCTTGGTCAGTCCTAAATGTGAAATCATCATCAACATACTCAAAAAATCTTTCACCTTGCACTCTAGATTCCTCGAGAATGGCATCAAGATTTTGCTTAATTGTTTCTTTATCTAAGTTCCTTTTAAAATCATCATATAGATCAATTGCCTTACATTCAAAAACATACACATTCATGTCGTCTTCTAATGCAATGTCTGATTCAAAGTCTCCATACTTTACTCTTGTATACACTTCGGACGTTGTATGGTAGTCAATCAATGAGAAAACTAAGTTTTCGAAGTTTTCTCCTCTTTCCTTTATATACAACTGATGTTTTTTTAAGTGGAAGTGCAGAATCCTTCTAAGGTTCATATTAAAGTTTACTGGAGAAGTTAACACTAAAAAGTTCCCAATTTCGATAAGAGGATAATCCTCTAAATGATGTTTAATCTCAACTTCATCCATTTCTCTCATACTCTCTAGAGGTGCGGTCAGCAGCGAGAACAAATTTCCATATTGCGGGATTTCAGATACTAGCTCGTTAATCTCTTTTACTGAGATGATCATACTTCTGGATATAAACCAGTTAATAAGAGGAGTAGTATACACTGGGTTAAATCCTAACTTTTCAACAACAAACTTAGAATTACAAAATAACTCCTCTAATACTATTTGTCTATGATGGTGGAACTCAAAGTTAACAAGATTATCGAACATAAACTCTTTGCTTCTAAATCCAGATTTATCCACGTATGAATGCTCGAAGTCATAACTGCTTGATAATTCTGCAAGCGCTTCTTTTGTGAAAACTTCTTCTTCTCCATCTAGAAACATCCTTATTGCTTTAGATTGTATATAAGCCAGATTTCTTGGTGAGATATAGTTATAGCTATCTTTCTCTTTGTTGTAGTTTTCTGGGTCCGAAAACTCTTTAAAAACAACCTTCATATTTCTTATCAAAGTTTTACTCATATTTTTTCCCATCATTCTTCCTTCTTCTTGTGTTACTAAGTTCAGCTGATAGTATTCAACTTGCTTCGACATTATTTATCATGCTACTTATGATACGGCTCATTACTATTAATTCTAAATGATCTGTAAAGTTGTTCTAAAAGGATAACTCTCATAAGTTGATGGGGATATGTCAGTTTTGAAAAGGATAGTTTTAAATCAGAATTACTAATAATCTCCTTTGATAACCCATAGGAACCACCAATGATGAATACAATATTTGAATTGCCATAGGTTGGTAGTTCTTCTATTTTCCTTGCTAACTCAATAGAGGATAACTCTTTGCCATTTATGACTAAGGAAATAACGTATTCGTCCTTGATATGTCTTTTCACTCTTTCTCCTTCAATATTCAAAGTATTTTCAATATCCTTTTGTGAGGCTGATTCCTTGATGTGCTCATCTTTCACCTCAACAATGCTTAGTTTTACGTAAGATGATATTCTCTTTGAATATTCTTCTATTGCTTCTTTCAAATAACTTTCTTTTATTTTACCTACGCAAAGTATTTTTATTTTCATATTACACCTCAATTATTTTTGTAGGAGCGTCCTGATGTGAATAAATGGTCTCAATATCACTAAACTTTTCTAATTCCGCTTTATGTGTTCTTTCAGCACACCCTGGAGTATTACATTCTTGTGATAAGTGTATAAATATTATAGCCTTTGTTCTTTCAGTTACTAATTTATTAAGAAGGATTGCAGAGTCTTGATTGGAAAGATGCCCTTTAATTCCAAATATCCGTTGTTTAAGGAAATGGGGCCTTGTGCTCGACAAAAGCATATCCGGGTCATAATTAGATTCAAATAAATAAGTATCTGCATCCTTCAAATCGCCTAACACTTCATCTGGTAGATATCCAGTATCTGTAACATGTACTATTTTTTTTCCATTTGACTCAAATATAAATCCTAAGGAATCCGCTGAATCATGACTTGTTTTAAAAGGGATTATAGTCATATCCTTGATTTGTAAAGGTCCATCAATATATGAAATAAGTTCAATGGGTATTCCATTCTTCACAGTTGGATACATTTTCCCATATGCTTGATGCGACATATAGACTCTTGTTGGTATTCTTCCCAAAAGAGTAGGTATACCCGATACATGGTCTCCATGTTCATGGGAAACAAGTAAACCATCAATATCACTTAACTCGATATCATTAATCTCTAATCGTTTCTTGATCTGACGAAAAGAGATACCACAATCGATGATTATCTTTGCTTCATCCGTCTCAATATATGTACAATTTCCCTTTGATCCGCTTGCTAGTACAGTAACTTTCATATTAATCGTCCTTATATGTTATTCTTTTGTTAAATAAGGAATGGTTTTCCTCATTTTTCTTCATACCAAATTCATATGAAATCATTGTATTCAATTATAAATAATGGTATCATATAAAGTGCGAAAATATAAATAATCTTTCGAAATAAGTTTAAGGAGTGAACAAGGAAATGACGAAAACACAGTTACTAAAGAGAGCCCTACCAATTGCACTTTCGTTGATCGCAATCATCTTAATTGCATTTAGTTGTAGTGCTTTCAGATCAAACACAATACTGCCTACTATTTCCGATAAAAATGGTGTATACGCATCAGTAGGAAATATCGAGGTTTCAAATGAGGATGTGTATAATTCCATGATAGATAGTTACGGAGCAAAAGAACTAACTAACATGGTTGATACAGTCTTATTAGCTGAATTTATCGAGCAAGCAAAAAACGATCCTTCATTCAATGTTGAAGAGGAGTTCGAAAAACAAATGTTCAATGGATTAACTAGAGCAGAAGCTAGCGAAAATTACAATGCATCTGAACTAGCTGATTTAGAAGGAGATTTTATGGATTCATTAATCGTTAATGGATTCGAAAGCGTTGATGAGTATAAGGAAATACTTTACTTAAACCAAGCCCGTATTTTATTCACACGAGCTGACCTAATGAGTGAGTATGAAAATTCATCAAATGATGAACCAACACTTACAATGGGTGACTTAGAAAGTGAATATGAAAACTATTACTATGATAGTGCATGTTTAATCAAGATTCACTTTAGTACACTGGCTGACGCTGGTAACGCTTTGATAGAACACGGATTAGATGTCAACGCGGAAGGAACTCTAGTAAAAGCATACTATGACGATGAAGGTACATATGTATCACCAGAAGACTTTGTCAATTATCCGTTGGATCCAGAGGTGCTGGAGGGACTTGAATTGACTGATGCTGAAATACTTGAAGCATATGTAGCGATATACAATGATACTTATGGATATAGAGATTCGATTACTTATTCAAATGGTACTGTTTTAGAATGTGGTTCTGACGATTTAACTGTCACTTACGATGGGATTACTGAAGATTACAGCAACAATTTAGCTAACTATATCTTTAGAATTTTGGATGTTGATAGATACAATCCACAATTAGAAAATCCATTACCATATACAGAGAAACCTGTACCACTTCCAATATCTATTGATTCTGAAGGAAATTCAAAATCTGCATATTTCATTATGTACAAAGTTAGTGGAGATGACCAAAATATATTTAGAGACTTGTTTGATGAAATGACTGATGAGGAATATGAAGAGTTTCTAACAAAAAAACCTAGTAGTGTTAATGCACAAGGTAATAAGGAATTAATTGACGAACTAGTGGAATTAGCATTTGAAAGAGTTTCAAATAACAATCCAGTTATATTTGACAGAATTGGTAATCAAAGACTTGAACATGAACTAACAATCTTTGATAAATACTTGGAACAAAATTACAGAGAATCATTTGGTGAAAGTTTAACAAATGAAGGTAACAACAACATTGTATTCAGTTATTTAGATCTTGATGGAAACAAAATACTGGTTACTACAGATGAATTCTTTGATTATTTATCACTTAGATATGGGGCGATTGTTGCTACTTCTCACTTGAATCTTAATATTGCATTAGCAAATGAGGACTTGTTTGATGAAGCTGCGACAGATGAGAGAATAGAGGAAATTACTTCTACGATAACAAACTATAAGGTTAGGTTCCAACAGGGTGAATTCGTTCAGTATGGATTCGATCCAGAGCAACTTTCGTGGAGTCAGTTCTTATATAGTGCTTTCCAATCACGTAGTGAAACTGATTTATACAATCTTTACTTAAAAGATGATGTCCGTTCTTTATATGAAATTGATTTATTTATGAGCGATGATGTTGTTGATGCAACATATGAGATAATGATTGACTATTATGAAAAAGCATACACGCTTGATATTATTCACATGTTAATTTATGTAGACAACGACGAAAATACAGTTCCAGATACTTATATTGATGGAAATGGAAACTGGACAGATTATCAACACGTAATGAGTCTTGAGTTAATTGATATTATGCGTACAAGTATAAATGATGCGCTAGATGAAATGGATGAAGAAACTGAAGTAATTGATGTATTCAACCAATTCGCAGGAGAGTACAATGAAGCTTCATATATTTCTGATGAAACATCTGAAAACTATTCTGAATGGGCAAAATATAAACAAGCTGGAATCCTTCTTAAAGTTGAGGATTTAGGTAAAGTTACTTATGGAATGATGGTTGAAGAATTTACCCTAGAGGCTGACGCAATGTTTAACACATTGGTTGAGGATAAACTGGATTACTTAGTATCTGATAATAATGTATTATCAAGATATGGTTATCACTTAATGTATGCAGATAACTATGTTGAAAACTATGATGCTTATCCAGAAGATGATACAAAATTATATCCTTCAAAAGATGATGTTGTAAATTTCTTAAACAATGATGTAGAACAATCTGATGATATCGTTGACTTCTTAGCTAAATACTATACACTTAAAAGAAATGAATACGTATCAGAATATCGTACATTGATTTATGATATACTTAGAGCTTCAATGAATGGCACTGAATTTGCCAGTATAGAAGTTCAAGCAATATATGATGAAATTCTTGTGAGTAATCAAAATCAATTCGAAAGATATAACCAATAAAAAAATGCCTCTTATGAGGCATTTTTATTTATGTCTGTATATGCTTCTTCCTTCTAAAACAGGTATTCTTTTTGTCCATTCCTTCGGCTTTGTACTCTCAAAAGCTTCTCTAATTGATTCAAACTTTGAATCGATATTATCGATATAATGAACAGCTTCAGCTTCAGCTGTCATAGGTCTTTGGGGACTTCCCCACTCTTTTCTTCCGTGATGAGATATTACCATATGTTGTAGAAGCAGTGTCTCCTCGTTATCCTGATAACCTAACTCAGTAGATACTTCCTTGATTATATTGTTTCCTAATACTAAGTGTCCAATCAACTTACCTTCAATAGTATATTCTGGTGATTTATCTTCTGAGAGTTCAATGACTTTCGCAAAATCATGTAGTATAATCCCCGCATACAAGTAGTCCTTATCCAAATAAGGATACAATTCAATAAACTTATCAGCCATTCTCAACATTGTTACTGTGTGATAACCCAACCCTGATAAATATGAATGATGATTTTGCGTTGCAGCAGGGTATGTTAAGTAATCACTAACATACTTATTAAGTATTGTTTTTGTAATAGAATTAATCGCTTCATTCTCGATCATATATAAGTACTTTTTGATTTCTTCTTGAATTTCTGCTTTATCCATAGGTGCACTCTTAAAGAATGAATTTACATCCACCTGATTTTCATCGGCAAGTCTATATTCTTTTAAGATCACTTGGAACTTATCCTTATACTCCTGAACAGCTCCTTTGATTAGATACACCTCTCCTCTTTCAATGGTTTCCTCATTTGCATCCCACTTCTTAGCTTGAATTTGTCCTGTTTGATCCTCAAGAGTTAATGATAGAAATTTACTCCCATTTGCTGCAGTACCTTCTGATAGATTCTTAACTAAACAGTAAAACTCAATCTCCTTACTCTCCTTAATAATATCAATTATCTTCATAGTCTTCTCCTAATGTATTCTATAATATCTTTATAACTATTTTCTAGCACTCCATTTACTACTTCATACTCAACCAAATCAAGCATCTTTCCAACTTCACTACCTCTTGCACCCAAATTCTTGATATCATCGCCTGTAATTTCTAAATCATCTCTTGATGTTATCACTTGATTACACAATAGCTCATTAATGTCCTCTTCTAAATCCATTCCTTCAAGTACGAATTTTACATTGGAGGCTTCTAATAGTATTTCCTTATTCTTATACAACATATATGGATTTAGGTTATTCAAATCATCAATTAAATAGGCGATATTAATAATTCTTCTGCGATCTTTGTTTGACATCTTCCAGTCTCTTAAATTAATTTTTGTAAGATAATATATAAGCGCCCAAGATTCAATTAATGACAACTTGCTACCAATCAAGAATCTAAACACTTCATCAAATTCCCTAAACATTTTTATGTCTAGCTCAATCATAAGTTCAAGAGCTAAATCTTTAAACCTACCAGTTAGTATCCTTTCAAATTCTTGCTTTACTCTTTCAATTGAAATATTAGATATAGTATCTTTTAGTTTCTTCAGAGATTCCAATGTTTCCTCATCGATCATAAAGCCAAGTTGACTTACAAACCTTATTGCTCTCATTATTCTTAGTGCATCCTCAGAAAATCTAGTATAGGGATTTCCGACAGCTTTTATTAGTCCTTTGTTTATATCTATTATTCCACTAAAAAGATCAATAATATTATCATCAATGTCCATTGCCAGTGCATTTACTGTAAAATCCCTTCTATGCAAGTCCTCTTCTACCGTGTCAACGAATAAAATCTTTTCGGGATGACGATTATCAAAGTAATCGCTCTCAGTACGAAAAGTTGTTATCTCAAAGAAGTGATTACTCATCTTAACTGATATTGTTCCATGTCTCTCACCAAATGTAATTGATTTTGGGAATAACTCCTTAATCACTTTCGTGCTAGCATTTGTTGCTATATCGATATCTAGTGATTCAATACCCATCAACTTATCTCGCACAAAACCACCTACGATGTAGGCTTTGTAACCATTGGATTCAAGGATTTTCAGTATTTTCTTAGCTATGTGTTCCATATAATAATTATATCATAAAAAAACTTAAGCTTATTTGCTTAAGTCTTAAACATATCTCCACGATATTGCGAATGCACCTGGTCCAGTATGTGTGCTTATTACCGGAGTAATACCAGTTATTATACTACTAACAATATCTTTTGAAGTAGAAATAATTGATTCAGCGATTCCTTTAACAAACTCATAGTTATCTGAATGCAAAATGTACAATTTATGTTTTCTACCGGAAGTCTTCTCTTTATACATATCAATTAGGCGAGAAATTGCTTTTTTTGCAGTTCTAAACTTTGCGATTGGCGATACAGTACCATCTGCTGCCAATCTAAGAATAGGCTTAATCTTAAATACCTCTCCAACAATACCCACTGCTCCAGACATCCTTCCGCCTTTAACAAGATTCTTAAGAGTATCTACATAAATCAATGCATCATCGTTTTCGAACATTCTATTTAGTTCGGCAAGAATTACCTCTACGCTCTTACCTGCTTCTATCATAGTGACTGCTTCAACAACAGCGTCACCTAGTATATAGGCAGTGGTTAGTGTATCGATAACATGAATGTTAATACCATCTACTTCCTGAATTGCTCCCATGACATTATTGAGAGAGCCACTTAACTTGGATGAAACAGTTAATACAATAACATCTTCAAAGCCATCATCCTTAAACTCATTAAACATATCAATAATTTCCTGCTGTGATGTAATAGCAGTTGTTGGCAACTCCTTGTTCTCTCTTAATACCCTATAGAACATATCAATATCAAGTTTACTGATTCTATGAGGAATACCATCAATGTTTACTATAAAGTCAATAATTTTTACATACTTACTTTCAAACCCAACAAGATTTAAACATGCTGAACTGTCCGTGATAATTCCAATTTTCTTCATATAATTCTCCTTTGCCATTACTCTATTATACTTTGAAAGTCAAACTATTACAACCATTATTTTATATGGTATAATAATTTTAACTGAGGTATGTATGAATACAATCAAAAACCATATCGAAAATGAAATTGTAATTGAAAGAAGTAGGTTCATTTGCCATTTGAAGAGAGTTGATTCTATTGAAGAGGCAACCGACTTTATTGAGCAAATAAAAAAGGATCACTGGAAGGCAAGTCATAACTGCTACGCTATGGTTATCGGCAGAAATGCTCGCTCAAGTGATGATGGTGAACCAAGCGGTACCGCAGGTGTTCCAATATTGAGTTCTCTTCAGAAAAACGAATTAAGCAACGTAATTGCAATAGTGACAAGATACTTCGGTGGTATTAAACTAGGAGCTGGAGGATTAATAAGAGCTTACTCATCTGCAACTAGTGAGGCAATTAAGAAGGCAACAATTATCGAGTCAGTTGAAGTTAATGAAGTAAAAGTAACTGTAAACTACTCACTAGCAAACATACTGGAATCGAAAATCACTGAGATATGTCCTAACATAGAATACACCGACAAAGTTGTTTTTACGTATCACATAGAGCCAGGTAACTTAAACACTTTTGAAGAGTCAGTTACTGAATTAACAAACAACAACTATCAATTAGAACATATTAAAACGTTAAGAATAGACAGAAAAAAAGACACCTAAGTGTCTAGAAACTTGTAGTCAGTGCTAAGAATATCTCTACTAAATGAGAAAACACATTTGCAAAACCCTTTGCTAACACAACGATAACTACCATATATATAAGTTGCTTTTGCCAATCATATCCCTTTTTAAAGAACTTATCTAAATCAAATGCCATAAACGCTTTAAAAAGAATTGGAATCATTAATAGGAAAATACCAAAGTTATAAAAAAGAATTTGCTTTTCAAACATATTAACACCTCAAAAATATTATATCACAATAAAAAAAGCGTTTTACAACGCTTTTTTCTTTTTATTACTTCTCCTCTTTGCAAAGAACAATACGGTCATCAACACAATAAAGTATCCGATGATTGCGATGAATGTATACAGTATGAACATTGGATTACCAGTTTTGAAACCTGTTTCAGGCAATACTAATATACCGAAAAGTGGAATCGCAAAGAATAATGCTGTCCCAGAACCAACTACTAAATCCTCAACAACTGGTTTTTCTAAATTAGGATCCAACATCTTAACAAGTGCTATTCCAGTTGAGATTGTTCCAGTTCCATTACCATATAATCCTATAGTATACTCTTGGTGATGATCCGGATATTGCCACCTTACTAGTGCACGGAAGTATAAGTAAGTTAAAATACCTCCTACCGATGTGGCAATCATTATAAATCCAAAGTACTCACTTACGGATGCACTTGAAATAATCAGTACGCTTGCGGTAATCATTATATTGAATAGAAAACTTGAGATACTTTGTAGTATATAATTATTTGTTAAGAATTTAACATCTCTTCCTTTATCAATCAATTTTTTTTGAATTTTCTTAAAACCAAATGCAATCATAATACCAATCAAGAAGTTTAATCCATAGAACAATCCAGCAAAAGTTTCACCTAAACCTCCAAGAGGTTGAAGAGTCCCTTTAATACCCCATAGAATTAGGAATACCACACCATATACCAATAATATAATAACTATTTGAGTAGTAAGAGCATCAAAGAATGTAACTTTACTATGTGATTCAATCTCAACATTTGTTTTAAGTACTTCATGCTTTACTTTCAGGATTGGCATTTTATTCTTACGTGCATAAATATTATTTAGTACTACTCCAAGTATTCCACCCCATAAGAATCCAATAGCAGCAATTGCTACACCTAATCCTCCACCATGGCTAAGAATTCCTTGCATTTCCCACCCATGAGATATGTTATACGCTAGCGATGGCCCTTGACTAAATCCTAGAGCTAATATAAATCCAGTTCCAAGGAATAAATCACTAAATAATACGAATACGATTAATGCTCCAATAAATGCTTGAAATAAGTAACCCGATGCAATAATAGCTCCAGTTGTGAATGGCTTTCTATCTAGAGCCCCTTTAGTCGTTTTCAATGCCAAGGCAATGAAACCAAGACCCATAGCATTATAAATAACTACTTCAAGAAAATCCACATCAACTGTAAATAGTCCCAATGCTTGGTCAGACAAAATCCAACCTAAGAATCCAGCAAGCAAAGATGATGGTATAATCACCTTATTTAGAAACGGAACTTTTTCCTTAAGCATTTTCGCTACAAATAGTAACAATGCAATGTAAATCAACTGCAATATGCCCATCCACTCCGGCATATACTCTACTAAAAACTTCTCCATAACTTCCTCCTAATACTTATCATGACACACTCTTAAGAATGATAATGCATAATTGTCCAATTTAAGTAAATAATATACTCCCTCGTATTCAAATGAAAAACTCCTTCTCATTGTAACTATCGGATATGCAAGCTCATCTAAGTCAATATTAAGATCAATAGTACCGCTGATAATTAATTTTTCATTCTCATATCTAGCAATAACATCACCAACTTCGTGTACTTTATAATTATCTAGTTCTACAGTGGAAATTTTTCCAGTTGCCTCAAAACTAGTTTTCTTTAATTGTTCTGTATAGTTTAGTTGAAACTCATTCCAGTCTTTCAAGTTATCATATTTAAAACCTTGAACAAAACCGTATTCATCAATATAACCCTTGGTATTACATGATGAACAAGAAATATCATTACCACTAGTAATTAATGTATGGACTGACTCACATTCAGGACACACATAGATAATTTGAGTTAAGCCTTCAGCAAGTCTCTTACCCGGGAATTTGTGCATATGTTCCCTCTGCCATTCGTAATCATTATTGAAGAGACCTTCACTAAGTTTCTTATACACCTCATCAACGCTCATCTCTTTAAGTTCCTCTTTAGAGATGAGTAAACGATAATGAAGTTCTGTAAAACGATTTCTACGTTTACCGACTGCCCATCTAGGCTTCGACAAATATCCTCCTCTAAATGTTCCCGTAATAACATCTATTTTCAACTTCTTAATAAGTTTTGCGGTAGCATATTCTATATAGCCAGTTTCTCCAAAAAATGTTGTATCCCCCTCTGGCATGATCATAATTGGATACCCCATCTTAACTGATCTAAGAAGTGATTTCGCGGTGCGAACATCAGCCTCTGATTTAGACTTTGGAATAACTCTTGCGATGTATTTAAGCAAAATATTGAGTGGTTTCATAGTCATTAATAACTGTGAGGCAACAATCCTAGGTACATTTCTCCAATGAAGGGCTAGTTCAACCACATCAAATAAATAAACATGGTTACCAAGTAGTACGAAAGGTTCTTTCCTCTTGAAGTTGACTCCATGGTTATATACCTTAGCTCGTACGTTTGACCACATCCAAATAGCCCCAACTGGTTTAAAAAAGAACATAAATGCGTCCGCTAAATAATCAGATAGTTTCTTCTTCATAAATCCTCCTACTTGCACACTTGATTAAACGACTCGTACTTCGAGTCCAACTTAATAAAGAAGTGTTCTCCAGCATAAGTAAATGTAACAATATTCTTCTGTGTTAGTCTAAAGTTCTTAACATCGACAATATCAATCACATATTGCTTTACACCAAAAATAAATAATTTACTATTCTCATATCTAAGTACAACACTTCCCTCAGGTCGTGCCTTGAATTTTTTATAGTTTATATTGTAGAATGTTGCTCGTGTCTCAAATGCTGATTCTTTTAGCCTTTCAACTTGAGACAGTTGGTACTCATTCCAGTCAGCAGTATTATCAATACTAAATCCTTTAATAAAACCATATTCGTCATAATATCCAACTGTTTTACAATTAATGCAAATGACATCATTATCTACTGTTCTAATTGAATGAACTGCATTACATTCAGGACAAATATACAAAAACTCCTGTAGTCCTTCTGCTCTTTTTTGACCACCAACTTTGATCATATGCTCTCTTTGCCAGTCAAATGCTCTTATACTGATTTTGCTGACAATCAATCTATGGATTTCCTCAACTGGTAGTTCATTCAGGTTCTCTTTCTTTATTAGCAAATCAAAATGGATTTTCACGAATTGATTATCTCTTCTATGAATCGCCCACCTTGGATTAGAAATATATCCACCGTAGCAAGAAGCTGTGATGACATCAACGCCTAACTTTTTTGCTAACCTAGCTATATCCATACCAATTGGTAGTGGATTACCAAAATAAGTTACTTCTCCTTCTGGCATCACTAGAAGCGACCTTCTTCTTCTTATTGATCTTATCGCATCCTTCATTGCACGCATGTCTCTTTCTCCCTGCGTTTTTGGAATAGCGCGTGCAAGAAACTTAATCCGAAAATTATTTACTCTATTCGTAAGCAATGACCTTGAAACAAGTGCAATAGGTAGTCTTCTCCATACAATACCAATCGCAAATGCATCCAATCCAAATGTGTGATTTGCAAGCAATAAAAAAGGCTGACGTCTTTTAAAATTAATATCATCAGTTTTAGAGTATTGGATATTATTCATAGCAGTATGCAATTTCATTCTTGCATAAGGCCATATAATTTTTCCAAGAAATACTGCTGCTTTGTCAATGAATACTTTCCTCATGATATTTCTCCAATTTCATAATCAACCTATTATATCATATCAATATTGCTATTCAAAAATTATGAATATTTCATGAATGCTGTGTAAACCATTTGAAAAAGTAGTGACTAAATTTTCTTCATTACTTCTTCTAACGAAGGACACAAACCATCTTCAACCAATCTATCACATACACAAATTGCATCAACTTCTATCAACTCAATATTAGGAGTTAGATAGTCATCTTTTACAGGTTCTTTTTGTAACAATCCTGACGATAGATATTTCTTAGAATCATCACTAAATACTGTTACTATATTAAAATCTTTTCCATACTTCTCGTGCATCATAACAGAGCCAATGAAGTTTGCCCCACTTGATATTCCTACACCTAGTCCTAGTTTTCTAGCCATCTTCTGAGCCATCAAAATCGCATCCCCATCGTGTACAACAACGATATCGTCCATAGCATCCATATCAACTAGTTCTGGTATAAATCCATCACCAATTCCTTGAATTCGGTGCTCTTCGCCGGACTCGCCCTTTTTCATAGCCTGTGACTTGTATGGTTCAAGTGGAAATAAAAGAGCGTGAGGATACTTGATTCTAATTCTCTTTCCAACACCCATTATAGTACCACCAGTACCAACACCAGCAACAAAACCATCAGGTACTACTCCTAATTTATCCAGCTGCATACATATTTCTAGTCCAGTAGTTTTAAAGTGTGCTTCTTCATTATATGGATTGAAGAACTGCTGTGGTCTAAAACCGTTTATCTTCTCAGCAAGTTTATCTGCTAGTTCAACACTCCCAGCAAAACCACCTTGTTCCCTAGTTACTTCATGAAGCTCAGCCCCAAATTTCTTAATCATGTTCTTACGTTCACTTGTCATCCACTCGGGCATGAATATATGTACAGGATGCTCGTGTAATGCACCTAGTGCGCTTATTGCAATCCCAGTGTTGCCAGATGTAGCTTCAATGATTGGCATTCCTTCCTTAAGCGAACCATCCTCATACGACTTCTCAATGATGTAACTGGCCATTCTATCTTTGATACTTCCAGTTAAATTGTAGAATTCTGCCTTAGCATATACTATTCTCTCTTCTCCTTTGTACCTATACCTGATTACCAAAAGAGGAGTATTACCTATCATATTCTTCATATTAGTCTCCTTGAAAGTAGTTTGTAATTAAAATAACTAAATAGTTGTAACTATTCTATCAAAAAAATGACTACTTGTTAACTCAATTTCACATATAAAAAAAGAAGCGACTATTTTCGCTTCTTAAATATTACCTGCTTTTGCTTTTTTTATGCTTTCATGCAACTCTTTTTCAGAAATAATGAAATCCCTAGCTTTTCTTTTGTTCTCTTCAACTAGTTTTTGATGTAGTTCTTCTAGAGCTAATTCAGCTTCCTCTAAAGTATTGCCTTGCGCAGCTTCCTGCGCAACAACAGTAATGATATTCAAACTTTGCTCAACAACACCGTTCAAAACTGCGATAAATTTCTCCTCGTTGTCTAGTTTAAGTTTTACATATCCTTTTTCTATTGTACTAATTATTGGAATATGGTCCTTAAGGATCGCATATTCCCCTCGGCTTGATCTAATAACAGCCATATTAATATTGCCTGAATAAATCTCACCGACTGGAGTAGCAACTGATAACTTAATCATTATGCCACCTCCTATTTTTTCGTTTCTTTAGCTTTTTTTAATACATCTTCAATAGTTCCGCATGAGCGGAATGCTTCTTCTGGTAAATCATCATGCAAACCATCAAGAATTTGCTTAAATCCTTTAATAGTGTCCTTAACAGTTACATATGAACCAGGTACACCAGTAAACTGCTCAGCGATGTGAGTATTTTGTGATAAGAATAATCTAATTCTTCTTGCACGATGTACTAGCAATTTATCATCTTCACTTAACTCATCCATACCAAGAATTGCGATAATATCAAGTAACTCGTTATATCTTTGGATAGTTTCCTGCACTTTTCTTGCAACAGTAAAATGTTCTTCTCCAACAATCTCAGGAGCTAATGCTCTTGATGTTGAAGCAAGGGGATCTACTGCTGGATAAATACCCTCTGATGCTAATTTACGACTTAAGTTTGTAGTTGCATCTAAGTGAGTGAATGTCGTTGCTGGTGCTGGGTCAGTGTAGTCATCTGCAGGAACATATACAGCTTGAATAGATGTAATTGATCCCTTCTTAGTAGATGTAATTCTTTCTTGTAATTTACCCATCTCAGTAGCAAGTGTAGGTTGGTAACCTACAGCTGATGGCATTCTTCCTAACAATGCAGACACTTCAGATCCCGCTTGGGTAAATCTAAAGATATTATCAATAAAGAATAAAACGTCTTGTCCTTCTTCATCACGGAAATATTCTGCCATTGTTAATCCAGTTAAACCAACTCTCATTCTTGCACCAGGTGGCTCATTCATCTGTCCAAAAACCATTGCAGTTTTTGAGATAACTCCTGAATCACTCATCTCATGATACAAGTCATTTCCTTCTCTCGTTCTCTCACCAACACCGGCAAATACTGAAATCCCCCCATGTTCTTGAGCAACGTTGTGGATTAATTCCTGAATCATAACGGTTTTCCCTACTCCGGCTCCACCAAATAATCCGATCTTTCCACCTTTAATATATGGAGCAAGTAAGTCTACTACTTTAACTCCTGTTTCTAATATCTCTATTTCGCTTGATAACTCATCTAACTTAGGTGCTGGCCTATGGATGCTTGAGCGCATACAATCACTCGGCATCTCCTCTTTCCCATCAATTGGATTTCCTAACACATTGAAGATTCTTCCCAATGTATTTGCTCCAACTGGTGCTTGAATACAGTTTCCTGTATCCTGAACTTCCATACCACGCACTAAACCATCTGTTGAATCAAGTGCAATAGTCCTAACGATATTGTCACCAAGATGAAGTGCTACTTCCAAAGCCAGATCAATGTCTTTTGTACCTTTGGCAACAATTCTTAAGGCATTGTTTATTTCGGGTAGATGTTGATCAAATTTCACATCTACTACAGGTCCTAATACCTGAATAACTTTTCCAACGTTCATATTTACCTCCTTATTCAACAGCGTTTGCTCCACCGATTATATCAGTAAGTTCCAATGTGATTGCTGCCTGACGTGCACGGTTGTAGTAAAGTTGCAATGTATCGATTAACTCCAGTGCATTATCAGTAGCGCTCTTCATCGCTGTCATACGTGATGCATGCTCACTAGCTTTCGCATCTAGCAATATTCCGTATAACATATCCTCAATATACATCGGTAAAACATCATCGATTATATTTTGTGGTCCACCTTCAAACTCATACAAACTTAATTGCTCAATTTCTCTTTCTGCAATTGGTAGTAATGTTTTAGTAGTAACATCTTGTGTCAAAGTATTAACATAGTGATTATAGTAAACACCGATTAAATCGATTTCACCGTCAATATACATTTTCACAATTTCATTCAAGGCATCTCTTACTTCATAGAAAGTAACATCATCCTTTACATGAATTGGATTTTCATTAACAATATCATACCCATTTGCTACAGCAAATGAATGTGCTTTATTCCCAATTGTTACAACCATTGCTTCATGTTTCTTTTCTACCAAATCAGCAGCAAATTGCTTAAGTACGCTTGAGTTATATGCGCCAGCCAAACCACGATCAGATGTTACAAGAATATATGCAGCTTTCTTTACTTCTCGACGTTCAAGCAATGGGTGAGATAAATCTCCATTCCTAGAGATAAGATTAGTAACAATGTTTTCTATCTTATCCATATATAATGTAAAATCCTTTATCTTTCTTTCAGCACGTTTCATTTTACTTGCTGAAACCATATTCATTGCCTTAGTAATTTGTGAAGTCTTTCTAGTTGCATCAATTCTTCCTTTAATATCTTTCATTGAGGCAGCCATATGATCACCCCTATACGAAAGTCTTCATAAACGCTTCTATTACTGCATTCATTTCAGACTTATCTTGTGGATTACCTGTTTCTTGAATAGCATCAGCTACAGCTTTTGCATTTTTGTTTGATCTTAAGTATTCATATAATTCTTCTTCAAATCTCTTAATGTCTTCTACTTCGACTTTGTCGATATAACCTTCTTCAAGTGCATGCAGAATGAATACTTGTTCACAAACTTTCAAGTGAACGTGTAATCCCTGTTTTAATACTTCCACAGTTCTCTTACCTCTATCTAGTGAAGACTTTGTAGCTTCATCTAAATCAGATCCAAACTGTGTGAAAGCTTCCAACTCGCGGTAAGATGCTAAATCAAGTCTTAAGCTTCCTGATACTTTTTTGATTGCTTTTGTTTGTGCAGCACCACCAACTCGAGATACACTTAAACCAGCGTCAATTGCAGGTCTTACTCCTGAGTGGAATAAACTAGACATCAAGAATATTTGTCCATCTGTAATTGAAATTACGTTTGTTGGAATATATGCGGAAATATCACCCGCTTGAGTTTCAATGATAGGTAAAGCAGTAATACTACCTCCACCTAATTCATCATTTAACTTAGAAGCTCTCTCTAGTAGTCTACTGTGTAAATAGAATACGTCCCCAGGATATGCTTCTCTTCCTGGTGGTCTTCTTAATAGTAATGATAACTCACGATATGCTACGGCATGTTTACTTAAATCATCGTAAACAACTAACACATGCTTACCAGCATACATAAATTCTTCTGCCATAGTTACACCAGCATATGGTGCTAAGTATAATAATGGAGAAGGTTGTGAAGCAGATGCAGTAACTACGATTGTATAATCCATAGCTCCAGCTTTTTCCAACGTTTCAACTACATTTGCAACAGTTGATTCTTTTTGTCCAATTGCTACATAAATACAAATTACATCCTCTTCTTTTTGATTGATAATTGTATCAATCGTAATTGCAGTTTTCCCTGTTTGGCGGTCACCAATGATTAACTCACGTTGCCCTCTACCAATGGGTACTAACGCATCCAATACTTTAATTCCTGTCTGTAATGGTTGATGAACTGATTTTCTTGCCATAACTCCCGAAGCTTTTCTTTCAACTTCGCGGAAGTTTTTAGCATCAATTGACCCTTTACCATCTACAGGTAATCCTAATGGATTAACAACTCTACCAATTAATTCATCGCCAACTGGAACCTGTAAGATACGTCCTGTACACTTAACTTGGTCCCCTTCTTTAATATCAGTTGATTCGTCTAATAAAATTGCTCCTACATGATCTTTTTCCAAGTTCAAAACCATTCCGTAAACATCATTAGGGAATTCTAATAGCTCACCACTCATGGCGTTATCTAATCCATGTACTAATGCAATACCATCACCAACACGAATTACAGTACCGACTGAGTCAGTTTTTAATTGTTTAGAGTAGCCTTTTATTTGCTCCTTAATTAGAGAACTAATTTCTTCTGCTCTAATATTTGCCATCTATATCACCCCGATCTACATCAAATTTGATTTAAGATCATCAATATTCATTCGTAATGTATCGTCTAATACCTTACCATCGAATTCCAACTTAACTCCTCCGATGACATTCTTATTAACAATAGCGATAATCTCAATTTTTTTCCCGTATTTCTTTTCCAGATTAAGAGCAATCTGGTTTTGTTCCTCGGCTGTAAGTTCTACAGCACTAGTTGCTGTTACTACCATTATGTTTTGTGATTCCTTAACAATTAAGAAATAATCATCAATAATTTGGAATAAGTCTTTAAATCGTCCATTGTCCAGTAATACATAACAAAAATGTAATACACCTTCATCCAAATCCGAAATAATCTTATTCAAAATATCTTTTTTCTCACTAGTAGAAACTTTCGGATGATCCATAATTCTCATTATGTCACTATCCTTTTTAAAAGCATTTAGCATAACAGATAAATCATTAACAAAAACATCAACCTTGTTGATTTCTTTTGCATGTTCAAACAGAGCAAGAGCGTATTCCTTACTCAACATTTTTATCTACCTCTTTGATGAAATCTTTGACTGCAGCTTTGTGAGTTGCTGGATCAATCTCTTTTTCGATAATTTTCTCAGCCACTTCAAAAGCTACATCAATAATTTCTTCTTTGATGTTCTCTCTTGCTTTTTGATATTCCTGCGCGATATCTTCACCAGCCTTTTGTAATTTGGCTACTGCCTCTTTTTCAGCATTAGAGATTATTCTAGTGCGTTCTTCTTCTCCACGCTCCTTAGAAGATTCAATGATTTCTTTTGCCTCAGTTTTAGCTTCAAGAAGTCTTGCTTCAAACTGCTCCTTAATCTTATGAGCTTCAGCGTTTGCCTCTTTAGCCTCATCTAAATCATTTGTGATAATTTCGCGTCTTTGTTCAAGTAGTCTTGTTAATGGTTTCCATAAAAAGATAAAAACAACTGTAAATAAAACTAATGTAACTATTAATTGAAGTCCAATTGTTCCTAAGTCAATACTCAGACCATCTTCAACAAAACCTGGAATTTGCTTTAAAAAGTTTTCCATATAAAGCTATTCCTATTTACCCATTAGAATGAACGCAATTACTAATGCATATAAACCTGTTGTCTCTGCCATCGCTTGACCTACGATCATCGTAGTCATGATTTTACCTTGAGCTTCAGGTTGTCTACCTACGGCTTCAGCAGCTCTACCAGCAGCATAACCTTGACCGATACCAGCCCCGATACCTGCGATCATCGCAATTCCAGCTCCAAGCATAGCCATACCTGAAACGAAACTTGCATTGTAAGATGCTACTTCAGCAGTTAATAATAATAAATTCATAATTTGTCCTCCTATATTATTCTTCTAACTCCAGTTGCCCAGAGATAAAAATTGTAGTTAATAGCACAAATACTAGTGCTTGGATTAAACCAAAGAATATATCAAACACGCCATGTAAGAACGGCATAACCGCAACTGATAATCCTCCTAATACTGAATAAACTAATCCAGTAATGATTAACCCTGAGAAAATGTTACCGAATAAACGTAAACTAAGTGCTATCGGAATTGCAAACTCTCCAATAATATTTAAAGGTAACATAAATGCGATTGGTTCCAAGAACCCTTTTGCGTATTTCTTAACTCCCTTTGTTAAGATTCCACTTATATGAATTAACAAAAATGTAATCAATGCTAATGCGAAAGTAACACTTACACTCGCCGTTGGAGGTCGTAGTCCAAATAATCCTGATGTGTTACTAAACATTAAAAATAGTGCTAATGTCATTATGTAAGGAGCGAAAAACTTCCAATATTTTCCAAAATTTTCCTTGCAGAAATTATTAATCAATTCAACTATCATCTCAAGTATCAATATAATTCCTTTTGCTGGTTCAGTGGGTTTTAATCTTCTTATTCTAAGTCCCAACAAAATAATCACAATTGACATAATACTCACTATCAAAATAGATGAGTATATTGATGGAGTGAATATCTCCTCAAATACAGTTATTTTCATTCTGCGTCCTCCTTCTTAGATACAAGCACATATACAAACATTACAATCTTAACTGATAACATACCAATAAACGCAACAATCACTTCCAAATCAGGAGTAAATGCAGCATACATTAATATTCCAATATAGATCAGATATCTAAGTCCTTGTTGAATCATTAGATATCTCATTCTAGTACCTTCGGGCTTTGACAGAGACGTACGAACAGCTTTTATCATAAGTGAGAAGTTAAGCAAACTAGTTGCTAATCCTAACCCAAAACTAAAAGCATAATCTGCGCCAAAGATAAAATATAATGCCAGTAATACGACAATTCCATAAATCCAAATGAATGGAACTACTCTATAATAAATTTCATTCTTCTTTTCCATTTTTACCACCAAATCGAATAACAAACATTATAAATACTCCTAATCCTAAGAATACTCCTAAGATTCCTAAGATACCACTAAAGGTAATTCCTGTATCATATTTAATATCAAGTTTGCTTCCGATATATATTCCTAATATTGCTAGTGCTACTGTTTGCATTAAATACTGAGTAACAATAGCATATAATCTAAATCCTTTTCTAATCTTCATTACTTCGTTCCAAACAATCTATCCCCACAGTCTCCTAGACCTGGGACAATATATCCAACTTCATTCAATTTCTCATCAAGTGCTGCTAAATAAATATCAACATCAGGATGTGCTTCTTGAATTCTTTTGACACCTTCTGGAGCACCTACCAATCCTACGAAACGAATATCTTTTGCTCCTCTATCCTTAACAGCTTTGATTGCCGCATCAACACTACCACCTGTCGCAAGCATTGGGTCAACTATCAATACCGAACTATCAGGTAATTCCTCAGGGAACTTTGCATAGTATTCATGTGGTTCTAATGTTTCTTCATCTCTATACATACCAACATGACCTACTTTTGCTGTTGGAATTAAGTTTTGAATTCCTTCAACCATTCCAATACCAGCTCTCAATATAGGTACGATTACCACTTCCTTAGCCAAGACTCTACAAGTAGTCTTTTCTATTGGAGTAACTACATCTACATCCCTAGTAGGAAGATCCCTAGTAATTTCATATGCCATTAGTCCACCTACTTCATTAACTGCTTGCCTGAAATCCCTAGTACCTGTGTTCTTATTTCTAATTATTGATAATTTATGATCAATCAATGGATGATCTACAACTACTAATTTACTCATTAGAATCCTCCTCAATTTGACCTACTCTTCTTTGATGTCTTCCACCCTCAAATTCAGTAGATAACCATATATCAACTATTTCCATAGCTAATTTGTGATCAACAATCATACCACCCATAGCCAGTACATTTGAGTTGTTATGTAATCTCGTTAAGGATGCTGTCAATTTATCATGAACAAGGGCAGCTCTTACTCCCTTTACTTTATTAGCAACTATACTTACACCAATCCCAGTACTGCATATCAAAATGCCTCTGTCAAACTCTCCAGAAGCAACTTTTCTTGCTACTCTTCTTGCGTATAGTGGATAATCAACACTATCTGTGGAATACGTTCCAAAGTCTTCAAATTGGATATTTATACCATCTAAATATGCCATTATTTTACTCTTCAATTCATAACCACCGTGGTCACATCCAAGTGCTATTTTCATTTAAACACCTCAAAAGAAATTTTAACATAATTTGACCCTACTTTCAATTTGAAATACTACGATTTTTACTCATTTCCTAAAAAAAGTTTGTATTTATACTATTAGATTTTAAAATATATAAAAAGGTGCAAAAAGCACCCCAAATTATTCATTAATTTTTATGTTCGGAAACTCCTTTTTCAATTCTTCAAGTGAAACAGATCCTTGTCTCAATATAACGGGTTCCTCGACCAAATCTACGACAGTAGATGGAATTCCCTCGCTTTTTTCGTCATCGACAACTACGTAATCAATGTCAAAATTCAAAATCTCCTTAAGAGTTGTTGCACTACTCTCACCCGATAAATTTACACTAGTAACTGCCATTGGTCCAAAAGTTGATAATACCCTTAAAGCAACTTTACTATTCGGTATTCTTATACCCACCGTATCATATCCCGATGTAACCAAGTCACTAACACCTCTCTTTGGTAAAATAAACGTAACTGCGCCCGGCCAAAACTTTGATATATTAGAAATATCACCATTGACAAGTTCTTGAGCCTCATCAATGGAAGATACTAGCACAGCTAAGGGTTTTGAGTAATCTCTCTTTTTAAGATGAAATATCTTATTGATTGCTTCAGCATCATCAAGTAAGGCACCAATACCAAAAACAGTGTCAGTAGCAAATGCAATTGTCTTGCCTTTAAGGTCAAAATCCAAGCTATCAGTTCTAACTTTTACCATTTCGAATGCTCTCTCCTATATTCATCGTACTCTTCCTTACTTATGATCCCCGCCTTATATAGTTCCTTGGCTGTATCAAGTGACTCGATCGTTGTTTTTCCACCATCATCTAACTCACTTGAAGAGCTGGAAGAAGTTTTATAAATGTTTTCAGGCTTGACAAAATGTCTTTGCTTCTCTGTTGAATTATTGTCTTCTTGTGTTTTTCTAGCCTTCTTGATTATCCAAATTATTACAAACACTAACCAAATGTTTCCCATAATAATATCAAAAAAATCCATATTATCCTCCGTTAATAATGAAAGTCATTCTATCCTTGCCTTGCATGTCCTTGATTTGTCTTATTTCCGAATCTTCAAAGTTGCTTTTCGCAATCTCATAAATCTCTTTTGCCTTATCATATGCATGTTCGAAAGCAATAATTGATTTTTCATTAAGAATACTACTTGCGTTCTCAATAATCTCTCGATAAAATTTCAATCCATCTTCTCCCCCAAAAAGAGCTACATGTGGTTCATTATCATAGACTAATGAATCAACGACTTCTGTTTTTGGTATGTAAGGAGGATTCGATACTAGAATATCAAATTTCTGATTTGCCAAAGGTCTTAGCATATCACCAGTAATAAATTTCACATTCGCGCATAGTCTAGATGAATTTTCTTTTGCTACTGACAATGCCTCTTTGCTAATATCAGTAGCACTTAAACTCATATTTTTTTCTTCTAATGCTAGAGTGATTGCGATTGCACCGGATCCAGTACCTATATCAACTACATTAACTTCCTGATCTGAAAAGAATTCATCATATAAACTTAGAACGTTAGCAACTAATTCTTCGGTTTCAGGTCTAGGTATTAACACATCACTACTAACTTTGAAGCTGTACCCAAAGAAATACTCATAGCCAACAATTTGTTGAACAGGTATATTGTTGATTAAGTAGTCATCAAGCATGCCATCGAATTTCCTAACAACCTCTTCACTAACCTCATCATTCATACTTGCTATTAAAATGTGATTTTCTAGTTTTGAGGCATCGAGCAAAAGTAATCTAACTGCACTTTCCTCTTTGCCCAATTCACTTGATCGTTTCATTGCACTATCTAGTAGATCTCTATATTTCATAATTAATAAGGTTATTCCCCTTTTAGCTTTCTTTTTAGTTCCTCTGAGATAAGTGCTTCAATGATGGGTTCTAATTTACCATTTACTACTCTATCAAGTTGCAATATACTAAATCCTATGCGATGGTCAGTTACCCTATTTTGTGGATAGTTATATGTTCTAATTTTTTCCGATCTATCTCCAGTACCAATTTTACTACGTCTTTCAGCTCCCTCTTCAGCTTGTTTTTCTTGCATCATTGAATCATATATTCTAGTACGCAGCATTCTAATGGCACTAGCTTTATTCTCGTGTTGACTCTTTCCATCCTGACAACTCGCTACTATTCCTGTTGGAACATGTGTTACTCTTACGGCTGATTTTGTAGTGTTAACACTTTGCCCACCTGGCCCACTTGAGCAGAATGTATCAACTCTTACTTCGTTCATATCAAGTTGAAAATCAATTTCCTCAGCTTCAGGCATTACTAATACCGTAGCAGTCGATGTATGCACTCTACCTTGTGATTCAGTTTCAGGCACTCTTTGTACACGATGTGCGCCAGATTCATACTTCATCTTTGAATAAACTTGATCACCAGAAATCATAAATTCAATTCTACTAAAACCTCCATTATTGGATTCCTCCGAATTCAAGACCTCCATCTTCCAGTTCTGAGTTTCCCCAAATTTAACATACATTCTATATAAATCGCCAGCGAATATGTTGGCTTCATCACCACCAGCAGCTCCCCTAATCTCAACAATAACGTTCTTCTCATCATTTGGATCTTTTGGAACTAATAGTATTTCAAGTCTCTCCTTTAACTCAGAAGGCCTACCATCAATCTCAGCTAACTCCATCTCTGCCATCTCTTTTATTTCGGAATCTTCTTCCTTAATCATCTCTTTCAATGATTTTATTTCTTCTAACACTTTTTTGTACTCACGAAAAAGTTCGACAGTTTCTTCTAATGATTTTTGTTCCTTAGATAATTCTGTCATCTTCTTAATGTCAGTTACAATCTCTGGATTCATTAGTAACTGATTAATTTCTAAATATCTTTTTTCTATTGCTTCTAATCTTTCTAACATGATTTCCTCCTAATTATTTTTATACGAAATTCATGTTATCTAGTAAAATTGCTTAACCTCCAACATAACTCCTCCTATATTAACTCACCTGCTAAAACAGTGTATTTTTCTTTTTTCATTGCGATTAACCACCATATAACTAAAATGGTTCCTTTAAAGACTGATGATATTGTCACAGCCCACCACACTCCAAGTACTCCGTAATGTTGACTCAAAACGATAGCTCCTGGAATACGAAGTAAGTTAAATACTACTCCGACAATTGACGGTGGTAAGTTCCTACCAAGACCATTAAATGCT
>Ga0194000_1000011_pt1 | contig 40617 bp, 37 predicted proteins | sample FLT_67_MG_FD_140346 | JGI IMG/M metagenome (GOLD analysis project Ga0194000, IMG submission 140346) | Sediment microbial communities from the Broadkill River, Lewes, Delaware, United States - FLT_6-7_MG | ecosystem: Environmental > Aquatic > Freshwater > River > Sediment | place: USA: Delaware... | reverse complement strand
GAACAACAATGGGTTTGACGTATTCAAACTGACTAACACAATTAAAATTCGCAAGGATGCACTAAGAATGTTTGATTATACATCGAATGAAGATGAGGTGTATTTCCCGCTAGATAGTTTTGATTCATTTGATGTAGGAAGAAGTTTAGATTATATTTTTGTTTTAAACAAAGTTAATAATGCAGAAACTAATATCTCTAATGCAAGTTTACATGAAGTAATTAATGCAATTACACCAGTATCAATTGTTTCAATGAATGAGAAGTTAACCAAAAGAACCACAACAGGTGTACTTAGTGTAGTGCATTCAGTTGACGCATATAAAATTGATTTTGGATATGATATGGAAATATTTGTACGAAAATTAAGAGGTTTTTTGAGGGATAGATGAAAGTATTACTGGTAACTTTAAATAGTAATCTAAAAGCAAGATGGATGCCATTAAACATTCTTTTTTTAGCAAGCTCATTAAGAGAAAACGGTCATATTGTAAAGATTGTCAATAGAATTAGACTATCGAAAATGTACGATAGCCAGAATTTAGATATGTATCTTGAAAATGAGGTAGAGTCATTTCAGCCTGACTTTGTCGGAATTAATACTATAAGTGAACTTATATACGATGCTCAGAATATTATAGATGTAGTAAAAAGAGTATGTGATGCGAAAATTGTTTTAGGAGGACACCACGCAACGAGTCTACCAAAACTTACATTAAAAAAAATACGTGGAGTTGATTATATAATTACGCACGAAGCTGAGAATTCATTGCTTAAACTAGTTGAGGGAGACCCACTTGAAGGTATTCCTGGACTTTGCTACTTTAATGAGGAGTTTAGACAGAATGCACCTGATAGGATAGATGATTTAGATAAATTGCCTTTCCCAGCGTATGATTTACTTGATATGGATTACTATTTAAAAATCACACCAAGTACAATTGACGGATATTTACTGAAAACTATTTCGATGATTACATCGAGGGGATGCAATTATTCATGTAACTTTTGTAGTGAGTCGCTAACCTATTCAAATGGTGTTAGGTATCACAGTACTGCGTATATTATTAGGCTCATAAATCAATTGCTCGATAAGTATGATTTCAATGGAATAATATTTTATGATAATGACTTCTTATCAGATAGAAAAAGGGGTACTGAACTTTTGAATGAATTTATCAACTGTGGTATAAGTGAAAGAATCAAGTTTAGTATTCAAACAAGGGCAAACCACATAGATTCAGAAATCGTTAAATTACTCAAAGAATCCGGATGTGTGAAAATTGAATTAGGTATAGAGACAGTTAGTGAGACATTGCTAGGTTCAATCAATAAAGGCTTGACACAAAGTAAGTATTTAGAGGCAATAAAAATATGTAAAGATAATATGATAAGCGTACAAGCTAATCTTATACACGGGTTTGAATCAGAAACTTTGCTTGATTTGGATAGTACATATAGATTTATAAAAAATAGCAAAGTTGATAATTGGCGCTGGCCTAAGTTGTTTATTTGTCCGGGCACAAAATTATATGACAATTTTGGGAATGGATTCTTTGAAAATAATGAGTGGGCAGAAGATAAAATTAAAGCCTTCTATTCAAAAGATCATCTATCTAGTATACCAATTGAAGAGAAGAATGCTTTTTTCTGCAGTGTTAACAGAAATGCAAGATTTAGAAGGAGATTGAATATACTGAAACTTAATCCCATACAAAGTTCTATTAGATATTTTGCAAAAAGGATATGGAGAAGAATATGTTAAAGAAAGGCAAGTTGTATAGAGGAATCGAAGGATACGCACTGAAGAACTTTGATTTTGATGATTCAATGAAGGAATATCTTACTAAGACAGCCGGGGCACAGTTAATACGGCGTCATTTTTTGGAGGAAGAACTTGTAAAATTAACTTTGGAGTTAGAAGAAGTTAAATTTATAGCGATCAAAGGATTAACTTTGACAAAAAGAATATATGATGATCCAATTGAACGTTTCACATCTGATATAGATATTTTAATAAATGAATCGGATTATAATGAGATTAAGGAGATTGTTAGAAAACTAGGATACTTTCGAGATGAAGAGCATTACAAGGATTTTGGTGTTGATGAACTTGATTTACGCTCAATAATATCTGAAATCCTATTTGTAAAAAAATCAAAGCCATATGAAATTCATTTAGATATTCACTTTGATTTGTCTGGTTTTCCTAAAAAATCTATTCTAAGAGAATTATATCCTGAAGAGAATTACTGGTCAGGTCTTGAGTATACTGAGTTAAATGGAGTTGATGTACCTTGCTTGAATCTAGATTTAGAGTTCTATAATTTAATTAATCACTTTGGTATTCATCATTCATTTGTTGGGATGAAATGGTTAATTGATATTTGTAGGTTCATTCAAAAAGATATACAAATTGATGTATATGCTGGTAAAAATAAACATCAAACGAAAATGATTGATATAGTACTTAGAATGGCTCATGAGTATATGAGGGTTGATTCTCAAATAAAGGTTCCTTTGATCGAATACCAGCTTTATAAGAGAATGCTCAATCTAGATCGCAGTAAGTTTATGAGTAAGATGCTAATATTCCTAGTTAAAATACTGTTGCCAGTAGGGTTTTGGAATAAGATGAAGGTATTCAAATACTTAGCGTTTAGTAGATATTCCTTTGAACATTTACAAACAAAAAAAACGCCCAAAATACTACTTCCATTTACGAAATTATATAGTGCGTATAGGAGAACAAAGGAAAGGAAAAAGTAAGCTCTCACTTCCATTGACAATTGTAGTATATATTGTATAATTAAGAGTATTTTAGAGGTATTTATGGAAAGAGAAATCGTTGTAGAATTGTTTACAATTATCGATGCATCTGTTAAGCATTTAATGAATGACCAGAAGGTGTCATATTTGAATGCTTTATTTATGCAGAGTAGAAATATATTAGATGGTACTATTCAGCAAAAAGTTTCACCTGATACTTTGGAGACACTTGAGTCACTATTAGAAGAGATCCAAGAATATGAGTTTTCCAGAGAGGATATACGAAAAGCTTTAGTCGTTGCGACACTAAGGGGATATAAAGAAGATGGTGTATCAAATTCAGAAATCACTCCTGATACAATTTGCTTGCTTATGGGGTATATAGCAAAACATTTATTAAAAGATAAAGAGGGGGTTGCGATATTAGACCCTGTAACTGGAAGTAGCAACCTTTTAACTAGTGTACTAAATACACTAAATATTGAAGATGTTGATATATACGGTATTGATTCAAATATGGACAATATTCAACTATCAAGAGTATTCTTGGATATGCAGGGTTATGAAGGTAATTTATTGTTAGAGGATTCAGTTAAATCTGGGATTAAGGGATTTGATTTTATCCTAGGTGATTTACCACTTTATTTATATGATGATGAATATTTTCCTCAACTAATTGTAGATAAGATGATTGATAAAATTGTACCTGGAGGATATTTATTATTCGTTATACCAAATGACTTCTTTGATGTAGAAGGTAAATATAAAGATAACATTACAGAAAAGGCTCATTTAGAAGGACTTATCAAATTACCTGATGATATGTTCGTTGAATCAAAACTAAGAAAAAGCATACTTCTTCTTAGAAGAAAAAAAGAAAACGATAGCAAAAAAGAATTTCTATTAGTTGATCTACCAAGTTTGAGTGATGAAGCTGGATTTAGAAGTTCTATAAAAAGAATAGATAGTTGGTTTGAGAAGGAGAGAGAATAATGAAGATTATGAGTGTTAATGCTGGTAGTTCGTCACTTAAGTTTAAACTTTTTGACATGCCAGAAGAGAAAGTAATTTGTAAAGGTATTTTCGAACGTATTGGGCAATCTATGGGTAACTTTGAATTTGAGAATGGTGATAAAGAAATAGAACTAGAAAAGGCTTTTTCTGATCATGCTGTTGCGGTTGAGTACTTACTTGAATTTTTAATAAAAGAGGGAGTAGTATCTAGCCTTGAGGAAATTAAAGGTGTTGGTCATAGAGTCGTACATGGTGGTGAGAAGTTTGCAGAAAGTACTGTTATTACGGATGAGGTAATTAGGACAATTGAAGAAGTATCTGAATTAGCTCCATTGCATAATCCTGCTAACTTAACAGGAATTAAGGCATTCAAGAAAGCATTACCTAATGTAACAATGACAGCAGTTTTTGATACTGCGTTCCACCAAACGATGGAACCTGAAACATATATTTATGCTGTACCTTATGAATGGTATGAGGACTATGGAGTTAGAAAGTATGGATTCCATGGAACAAGTCATAAATATGTATCACTAAGAGCAGCTGAACTTGAAGGTAAAAAACCTGAAGATATAAACGTTATAGTATGTCACTTAGGAAATGGTGCAAGTATTTGTGCGGTGCAAAAGGGTAAATCAATTAACACAACTATGGGACTTACTCCATTAGCTGGTATTCCAATGGGAACAAGAAGTGGTAATATCGATCCAGCTATCGTTGAGTTTATTTCTGAAAAGGAGAACAAGACGGTTCAGGAAGTAACTGAGATTCTTAATAAGAAATCAGGATTCTTAGGTGTGTCGGGTGTTAGTAGTGATAATAGAGACTTAGAAATAGCGGTGGAGCAAGGAAATGAAAGAGCTCATCTTGCGATGATGATTCAAGATAAGAAGATTGCTGATATAGTTGCTTCATATTATGTATATATGGGTGGATGCGATGTGTTAGTATTCACAGCTGGTCTTGGAGAAAACTCTTATAGAATGAGAGAAGCTATTTGTAATAGACTTTCTGCTTTGGGAGTTAAGATCGATTTAGAAAGAAATAATATTAGAAGAAAAACAGGATTAATCTCTGCAGATGATTCAAGTATGCAAGTATACTTGATTCCTACTGATGAGGAGATTATGATTGCTAGAGATACGTTTGAATTACTATAATATATAGGGTGCATTTTATATGCACCTTTTTAAATAAATAATTAGGAGGAAGTATGTTTAGTTTATTTTTGATAGGTCACGCTGTTTCTGATTTCTTGTTGCAATCAAAAAAAGTAATTAATGAGAAATGGGAAATGAAGTTAGTTGGTTATTTGAAACATGTGGGTATTCACGGATTGGTTTACTTATTGTTATTATTGCTAACAATGGATAATCCCATTCAATACTGGAATGTATTATTGACTAGCTGGGTAGTGTTAGTAGGAACTCATTTCTGTATTGATTATGTAAAAGGAATGATTCTTAAAGACAATGGTTCATCAAAGGCAAAGCTATTTATGTTTATTTTAGATCAAACATTACACATTGTAGTAATATTCTATGTATTTAGAGTATTATACGGAGCCAATTTGTTTGATGAAGGCATCCTAACAGTAAATACCTTATGGATTAACTATGCTAAGTATCTACTTTATATACCACTTGCTGGAGCTGTTGTGGTTAGATATATTGTAGAATCACTTGGTGATGAGCATTCAAGTTACAGTAAATATATCGGCGTGTTTGAAAGATTAATTATTGTAGGGCTATTTATACTTAATAGTTTTGAAGGAATAATATTTGTTTTAGCACTAAAAGCAGTTATGGCACTAGCTGAATCGAAGAATGATGGTAACAAGTCTAGAGTAATTATTTTGGAAACATTATCAAGTGTTGCATTTGCGGTAGTTGTATTCATTATTCTTAATTTAATAGGTATGTAAAAAGTACTCATGTGAGTACTTTTTTTGTGCTTATAGATTTTTAATCAAGGCTATGAAATGTGCTATAATTATTTTGTGTATATAAAGGAGAACGTATGTTAAGTAGATATTACTCTTTTTCAGAAAAGAATATTACAATTATTTATATGCTTGGTATTGCGGGTGTTTTCTTGAATCCAGTAATCGGATTAGTAATATTGTCACTACTTTTAGTGATTTCAAGTGACGAGGAAAGTATCCTTATATATGTTTCATCGATACTGTTTGAACCATTTTTACCTGAGGTTCTAGGAAATACATCAGTGTTGATTCTGTCAGCAATATTCATCATCCGTTTTGTATGGAAATTATCAGTAAAAATTGATTTTATCCAAACTTCATATATAGCGTTTGTTTTTCTGTATGCTACTAGGCATATTGTGGATACTTTTATTTATGATGTAGGATTTTTTGAGGTATTTCCAACTTTGGTAAAGATGGGAATTGGTCTGATGATATATAACATTCTTAATTATAAGAAGATTGATTTAGATAAGTTAATTGTTATTGCTAAAAGATATGCACCATATTTGCTAATTATCGCTACTATCATGGTATTTATCTTCTCTAACACGAATTCACCAACATATCAATTTCATCGTTATAAGTTAGATTTCACAAAAGCAGGATTATATGGAGCTATAGTTGGATGGTTTTTGGGAATTACGGTTACAGAGATTGTTAGATCAAAATCAATGCACAAAATCTCAATATCAATCATAGCTACAATTACATCCTTTACTGCAATTTCGTTTCTGGGAACTAGATCAGGAGTCTTAACGATTATAGGAGTTGCATTAATTTCCATAATAGTATCGAGTATTAAAAACTGGAAGAAGATGTTTCTTACTATTGGAGTTTTGTCATTATTGCTTGTTGTTGCATTTATGATATTTCCTGATGTCCTTGATACAATCCTATATCGTTTTGGTATTATTGGTGACAAAGAAATATCGATTGAAACATTTTCAAGACAACGTTATGAGGTAATAGTGAATTACTGGAATATCATTACGGATAATGGTGTTGTTAGTTTATTGTTTGGTAATGGTGTAAGCAATTCGATTGAATCGGTAGTTGTTGGAAAGTATATATTTGAGGAGAGTATTATTCATAACTTTTATTTAAGTATATTGTCTAAAGTAGGAATAGTTGGTTTTCTACCATTACTTTATTTATTACTTATAGCAATTAGAAATTTATTTATTAATGGAAATGTTTTCGCAATTGCATTTGCTGCATTACTAATAGCTGGATTATTCACACCTATACAGTCGTCTGAGTTCGTATGGATTGGTCTGGGGTTTGCTCTTGTAAATAAGGAGGAAGTATGAACGCATTTCAAAAAGCTCTCAAGATGAGAAAATCACTAAAGGATGATAATCTTGTCTTTTTGTACACAATGGGCAAAGTTGGCTCAAAAAGTATTGAAAAGTCATTTAGAGAAATTGATGTCCCTCATATTCATAAGCATTGTTTCAATTTTTATAGAGACTTTTTAAAGAAGATGTTTGGTAAGTATCGCTCTGCAAGATACTACTACAATAGAAGATGGTTTAAAAGAACTTTGGGTAAGTATATCGGTTTTGCGCATCTTATCTCGGTAAGGACAAGAAAGAGAACAAAAGTGATAACTCTTGTAAGAGAACCAATATCTAGAAATATATCAATGTATATGCAGGACTTTCAAATACCAGTTTTTGAAGTAGCCTCATACACTGGGAATGTTAAAACTGATAAGTTAAGATTGGAAAATTTTATAGCTGATTTCAAAGATAACTTTAATCATACATATGGAATAAAGTGGTTTGATGAGGAATTCAAGAGACGTTTAAAAATTGATATTTATTTATATCCGTTTGATAAGGAAAAGGGTTATACAATCATTAATACTAAGAAGTATGAAATCTTAGTTATGCAGTTAGAAAGACTAGACGATTCATACAGCATTATTGGAGATTTTGTTGGTGAGTCAAGTTTCAGTATTGTAAATGAAAATACCGCTACTTCAAAGTGGTATTATCCAATATATAAGGAGTTTAGAAGAAAACTCTCGTTTGATGATGAGTATATTAGAAATATGTATGAATCAAAATTTGTTAAGCATTTCTATTCTGAAACTGACATAAATAAGTTTAGAGAGATTTATGGGGGGAAGTAGTATGAGCATAGCATTCTGGATTATTGCATCATTAATAGTGTTCACATTTATTGGATATCCAATTTCTTTAGTTATTATTAGAGTGTTTATCAAGAGAAAGAAGATTGTCGATACTAACTACAGGCCAGAAATAACAATTATAATTCCTGCGTATAATGAAGCGTCAGTGATTAAGCAAAAACTTGAGAATACCTTTCGTATAAATTATCCCGTTGAGCTGTACAAAGTCATTGTTGCATCCGACAATAGTTCTGATGATACTAATAGTATAGTAAGAGAATATATGAAAAAAGAACCTAGACTTACTTTGTATGAAGTAGCAAACAGGGGTGGAAAAACGAATGCTCAGAATGAAGCAGTTGCCTTGGCTAGTGGCGAAGTGATAGTTTTCACCGATGCAAATGCAATGATTGAAGCTGATGCCGTGACTGAACTAGTTTCATGTATGGTAGATGAGTCGGTTCTTTATGTCTCTGGAAGGTTAGTCTATTCAAATAAGAAGGAGACAAATTCTAGCTTTACTGAAAGTACATATTGGAACTATGACTTAATGCTTAGAAAATTAGAATCAGATATTCAAACCATTACTGGGGGAAATGGATCTCTTTATGCAATAAAGACTGATAATTATGTTTTCTTTGAACCAAAAAGATCACATGACACGAACTATCCTGCATTTGTTGCATCGATTGGGAAGAGAGCAGTATACAACGAAAAAGCAATTTCATATGAGAAAGCAGGAGAATCTACTGCTGATGAGTTTAAAAGAAAACGCAGAATGTGTATGGATTTGATATCAAAATCATTTAAGTACCCAAGTAGATATAATTTTGTTAGAAGTGGTTGGTATAGTTATTTCTATCTATGTCATAGAATTTTGAGAAATTCACTGTTTCTTTTCCATATAGCATTACTTGTACTCAATATTCTATTACTTAATTCAGGAATAGTTTATCAGATAACCCTTTTAGGCCAAGGAATTTTCTATCTGGTTTCAGTTATAGGAGGGTTTACAAATAAAAAACTTAAACTGCTATATTTGCCTCATTATTATTCTATGACAATGCTTGCTCAACTTCTTGGTGTATTTGATGAAATCTTTGGAAGAGGAAAGGCATTTTGGGAAAAAGCGGAGTCGACGAGATGAAGATATTGCATATTGTAAATAATCGTCCTAGGGGAAATGGTGTTATTGAAGTGTTTAAAGCAGTCGCTTCACGACTTGTCAGTGAACATTCATTTGAGGTTGATATTTTCACTGACAGAGGATATGAAAAAGATTATGATGATCTAAAAGATATACTAAACGTTGGATACTATTACTCAGGGAGTCAAGTTGATTTTAGAAAATACGATTTAGTTCATATTCACAGTGTTTTCAAAGTAAGCAATTATAAGTATATTAGGAAACTAAATAGACACAGAATACCGTATGTTTTCACCTTGCATGGCAGTTTAATGCCAAACGCAGTAAAAAAATCATACCTAAAGAAAAAAATAGTAATGGTAATTGCACTAAGAAGAATTTTGAGAAAAGCTTCTGGGATTCATCTGTTATCTCGAGCAGAAGGAATTTTGCTTCCAAAAGCTGTAAGAACGTATGTCATTCCTAATGGACTTGATGTAGTACCGAAAAATCTTGTTGGTCTTATGCAAGATTTTAGAATACTATTTCTTGGACGAGTTGATGTTCGTCATAAAGGATTGGATCTTCTATGTGATATGATTTATCAGTACAAAGATGAACTTGAAAAGCGTGGCATTGTATTTGACATAGTTGGACCTTACTTTTCTAAAAATGACGAAATATACATCAAAAATAAGATTTCCAAGTATTGTATTGATAAACTGTGCATTTCACATGGGGCGAAATATGGCGAGGAAAAGGAAAGAATGTTTTTGTCAGCTAGCGCCTTTATTCATCCTTCAAGATATGAAGGTATGCCAGTAGCAGTTCTTGAAGCGTTATCATACAATTTACCTATAATAGTCACTGAAGATACTAATATGGGTGACATAGTTAGAGAGACTGAAAGTGGTGTAGTAGTTGATTTTAATGTAAAGAGCATATATGAGGGAATTATTAGAATCTATGAGAATAGAGATATGTTTAGCAATTATTCTTTGCGAAGAAAATATATTGAGGATAATCTATCGTGGGATGCAATAACTAGAAAGTATGTCAAAATGTATGAGAAAGTTAGAAGGTAACATATGTATTCAGTTATGAAAAGAGTAGGGGATATTTTCGCCTCTATATTAGGTTTAATAATTCTATCTCCATTTTTGATAACTTTTGCATTCTTAGTAAAAGCAACTTCTAAAGGTCCAGTAATATTCAAGCAAAAACGATTGGGTTTAAATGGTAAAGAATTTACGATGTACAAGTTTCGTTCAATGTGCCAGGGTGCTGAAAACAAAGGTTCTGGACACTACTCTTATAAAGGTGATCCACGTGTTACCAAGATAGGAAACTTTATGAGAAGAACAAGTATTGATGAACTTCCTCAATTTATAAATATCCTAAAAGGTGATATGTCAATGATTGGTCCTAGACCCACATTGATTGATCATCCATTCTTATATGATGATTATAGTGAAGAACAGAAGAAAAGGTTTAAGATTAGACCTGGAGTAACTGGTTGGGCTCAAGTTAATGGTAGAAAAGGTCTAAAATGGGACAAACGTATCAAATTTGATATTGAGTATGTCGAGAAGGTTAGTATTTGGTTCGATATTAAGATTATCTTTCTTACAATAGGGACCATAATTTCAAATAGAGATAATGTAAATGATAAAACAACTGTGTAGGTGATTATTATGGCTTTAAAGTTGATGTTTATTACGAATAAACCAGAAATTGCATCAATAGCTGAAAAATCCGGTGTTGACTGGATTTTCGTTGATTTAGAAGTTGAAGGTAAAAGAGAAAGACAAGTACATACTGATGGCTTTATATCTGATCATAAAATAACTGATGTTTCAATAATAGGAAGAGAAATTAGTAAAGCCGAACTTGTAGTTAGAATTAACCCTTTCTCAGGTAATACAAAAAGAGAAGTGGAAAAAGTCATTAGAGATGGAGCAGATATCGTGATGCTTCCATACTTCAAGAATATAGATGAAATATCTAATTTTATTGACTATGTTGATTCAAAGGCAAAAGTTTGCTTGTTACTAGAAACTAAGGAATCGTTTGAAATGGTGGATGAAATAATCAAGTTGGATGGAATTGATTACATTCACGTTGGATTAAATGATCTACATTTGTCGTATGATATGGATTTTATGTTTGAACCTCTTTCAAATGGAATGATGGATCAAATATCTGAAAAAATTAGAGATGCTGGTATCACCTTTGGCTTTGGTGGTATTGCTAAGATTGGCTCAGGAGATTTAAAAGCAGAACACATCCTTTCTGAGCATATTAGGCTTAAATCAAGTATGGTTATTTTGTCAAGAAGTTTCTTTAGTCAAGATAAACTGTCAGCCGAAAATGCCGATGATTTTTCCAAGGAAGTTGAGAAGTTACGTGAGTATGAATTAGATTTAATGAATGCCGATTATTCTACTTTATTGCAAAACAAGGAAATACTAATAGATAGCGTTGAAAAAATCGTAAAAAGGAAAAAGCAATGATTAGATATAATTACGAATATATAATTGAGAACTTGAAGTCACTATTTAGTGAACTTGGAATGAAGGAAGATGATTCTTTAGTTTCATCTGATTATTTTGCTTCCGTTCAGAAGTTCCAAGGAAGCTCGCACTCTTTTGGCGTACTTTTGGCACACATGGAGAAAATCCGCGACAAGTATAATATCAGTCCAAACTACAAAGTGATTTCCTCAAGTGAAGCATTCACAACTATTGATTCTGACAATGCTTTTGGGATTGCATCGGCAACTGCAATGACTGAGATGGCAATAAAGAAGGCCAAGAAGAGTGGTCTTCATGCAGTGTTTGCAAATAACGCAAATACGTTTGGAGCAGCCTATCATTACAGCCTAATGATGGCAAATAAGGGGATGATAGGTATAGTACTATCAAACTCACCTGCACAAATGCAATTTCCAAATAGTAATAAGAAACTACTTGGGTCTAATCCAATCTCTTTTTCAATTCCTGCGGAAAGTTCTAAACCAATTGTATTTGATATGTCAACGAGTATAGTTGCTAAATCAAAAATTATGGAAGCTTTGAAGAATGATGAAAAGATACCTATGGATTGGGCTTTGAATAAAGATCACAAAGAAACTACTGATCCCAAAGAAGCTATTGAAGGATCTATTAATCCATTTGGGGCTTATAAAGGACTTGGCTTAAGTATGATGATTGATATTTTGGCTGGAGTACTTTCTGGAGCGAATTACCTTGATAATGTAAATAGATTTTATTCTAACGAATCGTCTATGAAAGTTGGTCATCTGTTCATTGCAATTAATCCCACAGTGATTTTGGGAGAGGATTTCTATCAGATTATGGATGGGTATATAAAGAAAATACGTGAGTCAAATATTAGTGGTTACGAGGTACATATACCTGGGGATTCAAAGTGGGCTAAGCCAGATGAGATTACAATTGATAAACATATCATAGAAGATATTAATAGATTTATTGATGAGAATAAACTAGCTATAGAGAAGTGGAGGATAAGTTGATGAATAGACATTTCTTATGTATTGGCGCGCAAAAATCAGCTACATCAACACTTTATGATTTATTAAAGAATCATCCTGAAATATCTAAGTCGAGCCATAAGGAAATTCATTTTTTTGATGCGTTTAATTATGCGGATTTAGATATTAATGTATATGAGTCATATTTTGATAACCTAGAACTAATATTAAGTGATATTACCCCATCCTATATATACTTACCATATGTCCCCGAAAGGATACATAATGCCTTAGGGAGCAGTATCAAGATACTTGCTATATTGAGAAATCCAATTGATAGGGCTAAATCACATTACTTAATGACAAAAAGAAGAGGACTTGAGAATTTATCGTTTGAAGAAGCTTATTATGAAGAAGGTAATAGGATAAAGAAGAATGAGCAAAACTTAAAAGATTATAGTTACTTTGATAGAGGTCTTTACTACAAGCAACTAAAGAGATATTATGATTTGTTTCCCGAAGAGAATATAAAAGTCATTTCATTTGAGGAATTTGTCTCAGATCAAACCAAAGTATTGAATGACATATGTGACTTTATTGGTATTAGTCACATTGAGATACCCAAATTCAAACATAGAAATAAATCCTTTGTTCCTAGGTCTTATACATTAAATAGATTCTTATTTAAGATGACCTTCTTGCTGAGAAAGACTTGGTTAAGAAAACTTGGATTTCTGAGCAGATGGAAGAGAGCCATTATTCAAAGGAACAAATCAAGTAGAACCGATAATGTAACAATAACGAATGATTTTAGAAGAATACTTAATGAATTTTATGCAGATGATAAAAAGAAATTGCATGAACTAACAAACATAGATATATCAAATTGGAGATAATATGGATGTAAAGAAAATTCTAAACATACCAGTTTTTATTCATATTGGTTATCATAAAACTGGTACATCATGGCTGCAACAAAACATATTCAAAGATAATGAGCAGATTATCTATTTTTCCGCTTATGAAATTAGGGACTTGCTTCTTTATCCAAGTGAACTATCATTTGAACCCGAAGTTGTAGTAAATAAAATAGCTTCTGATATTGATGATATAGATGGTAAGATAATTGTTTTATCAGCTGAGGCATATTCTGGAAATCCACACACCTTTGGAAATGGAGGATATGCTCAGAAATGCAATGCAGACAGACTTTACAGAGTATTTAAGGATTTTGACAACGTGAACATCATTTGTGCAATTAGGAATCAAGTGGATATGGTAGCATCAGTTTATTCACAGTACGTCAAAAAAGGTGGACTGCTACCTTTTAGAAAGTATATAGCTTTTAATACAAATCATTTATTTAAAAGACCTGGATTTTCTTTTGAGCACTTCGATTATGATAATTTAATCGACTATTACACTACATTGTTTGAAGACAAAGTTTTCTGTTTTCTATACGAAGATTTCAAAGCGGATAGTACTGAATATATAAAAGTTATTGAGCAAATATTAGGAGTTTCAGTAGGATCAAATACTGGATCAAGGAGAATAAATGTAGGATTACCTATGGTACTTATACATATTCAAAGATTCATTAACAGGATTTCACGATTAGGTCCTTTCAATCATGAAATATTGATCAATATTCCTTATTTATCTAAATTAACAAGAAATACTTTTATGTATATAAGCAAATTATTGAAAATAAGCTCATATAGAGTTCCAAATAAATATATTAGTAATATCAAGTCATATTACTCAAAAACCAACTTGAGACTTGTAAAATATTTTCCTAAAGATAAGTTAATCAAATATGGATACATAGAGGATGAAAATGGATAAGCAAGTAGTTGTATTGGGAATGCATCGTAGTGGGACATCTTTACTAGGTGCTATTTTAGTTAGTCTGGGAGTCAATATGGGAAGAAGAATGGTTGGAAAAAATCACAATAATCCCATTGGACACTTTGAGGATGTGGAGTTTGTAAATCTTAACAAAGAGATATTTAATGACTTAGGTTCAATGGATCTCCACCCACCAATGGCAAAAGATGTATTAAGCATTAAAGAAGATTACTCAACTAGAATTGAGAAAATGATTAAATCAAGAGAAGGACTTTGGGGTTGGAAAGATCCAAGAACAGCAATCACAATAGAATTATTTTGGGAACATCTAACAAACCCATATGTAATTGTATGCGAGAGAGCTGCAATGGAGGTTGCTAAATCCTTGAACAAAAGACAAAAACTTCCAATCAATGATGGAATAAACGTTCGTGAAAAATATGTAAAGAGTATTAACGATTTTATTGAGATAAATAATCCTAAACATATCGTTATCGATTATTCTACATTGATTAGCAATTCCAAAGTAGAAATTAGAAGGATTATAGACTTTTTAGGTATATTTGTAACTGATGAAATGCTTGATAATGCAATGAAATGTATTCTAAGCAGGAGTGAAATATCTAGAAGAAAGAGTCTACTTAAATTAATAAGTTTACCAAGAAGAATTATGAAAAGGATTTTTAAGTAATATGACAAAAGAGACAAAAGAACTAGGAATAAAATCCATAACCATCTTTATTGGAAATATTTTTGGTAGAGCACTAGAGTTTGGATCACTACTATTAATTGGTCGTTATCTTGGTGCAGGAGTTTATGGTGAGTATGTTTTCATCCTAAGTTTCCTAACGATATTTTCAATATTGACAAAATTAGGTATCGATACAGGATTAGTATCTTTTTTATCGAGAGATACAGTCACTCAAAAGGAAAAGAATAGTCTAGTTTCTTTTGGACTTCTTTTTTCTGTCTCAATAGCATTGGTATTAATTGTGCTACTATCTATATTCGGAGATGGAATTATGAAACATCTTCTAAACGATTTTTCGAATGGAAGTTTGTATTACTCGATGCTTCCTTTTATCTTGCTAATTTCTGTAAAGAATATTCTTATTAGTGTAACAAACGGATATAGAAGAGTACGAGAAAGAATCATAGTTAATAATTTCTTTGTACCGATATCAAGATTAATTCTTGTTTCATTATTGATATTTGCATTCAATGTTGATAACTTTCTTGCTGTTGTAGTTCCACATTATGTTTATTTGACTTTATCAATAATCTTTTTACTTTATGTAGTTATCAAAAAAGGTTATATCGGAAAAATCAATAAGAACTTTAACAACATGACATTAGTACTGTTTTCATTACCATTACTTTTTTCAAGTGTAATTTATACTTTATCCGCTAATATTGATAAGTATATGATTGGAACTTTAATAGATAGCACTCAAGTAGGTATATATAGAGTTGCCTTGCAGATTGCAGGGTTATCAACCTTCGCCCTTGTAGCTTTGAATACGATATTTGGACCTATGATTTCAAAACTCTATCACAACGAAGAATTTTCTAAAATGAAAAACTTATATAGAAATGTTACTAAATGGATTACTCTGTTCAATGTATCAGTGCTTGCATTTATTAGCTTATTTGGTTCAGATGTTCTCGAGTTGTTTGGAAAGGAATTTAAAGCAGGTTATGATGCCTTACTGGTTGTAACAATAGGTTTCTTTATAAGTTCTTTAGTAGGATCAGTAGGGATAATTAATATTATGACAGAGAAACAAGTTGTGCCACTAATATCAAATCTTACTGCATTAATCGCAAATGTTATCTTAAATATTATCCTAATAGGTTCATATGGTATTGTCGGAGCGGCTGTTGCAACTTCTGTGTCATTTTCAATTAGAAATCTCATTAACTTTATATATATGTATTCAAGGCTTAGGATGCATCCTTTTGATTGGGGGTACATAAAACTGTTTGTTTCTGTAATTCTAGCAAGTTTGACCACATACCTGATATCAGGATCGCTTGATTATCATTTAGTTATAAATCTTGCTATTCAGGGTATCTTATATTTGACATTGCTTGTATTATTCACCTTATTAATTGTATTTAGTAAAGAAGATGTAAATCAGCTCAAGAAAACTATAATGAACAGGGGGAGAAAGAATGACTCTATTTAGTATAATTGTTCCTATCTACAATGCTGAAAAATATCTAGATGAATGCATCAATAGTGTAATCAAACAAACATACTCTAATTGGGAGTTAATTTTGATTGATGACGGATCCGTAGACAACTCAAATTCAATATGTAATAGTTTTGCCAAGATTGATTCCCGTATCAAAGTATTTACACAAGAAAATAGTGGACCTATTAAGGCAAGGATTGAGGGGATGAAAAGAGCTTCTGGTGACTATCTAATCAACTTGGATGCTGATGATTATTGGGATTCAAACCTTCTCAAAGAATTGCTGAGTATAATTGAATTAGAGAATGCTGATATGGTTGTATTTAACTATACAAGAGTATCAGATGATGGTAGTGAAATATTAACTCCTCCATCAGCATTTGAGTACTCAGGTGACTACTTAATGATGGAAAAATCTGATTTTCTCAAAACTCTAGTGAGTGAAAGTAGAATAATCAACATATGGTTAAAGGCATATAAAAAAGAACTAGTGCTTAATATAGAAGATTACAAATATCCTCATATAACCTTTTCTGAAGATTTGGTATTTACCACACACTTACTTAAAGGTGCAAATCGTATTGCATACTTAAGTAAACCTCTTTATTTTTACAGAGCTGTTATTGGGAGTATGGTAAACACCTTCAAAGTAGATAAGATGAGTGATATTAATGTTTCAAGAAAAATGCTACTTAATTTGCTTGATGAGGAGAATATTTCTGATAAATATATAATGAGTGAATTTTACAACTACTATATGGGACGATTTGCGAGGTATGCAATATGCATATTCAAGTATAAACCCGATATTGGTGCTGATAGGATAGAATCTTTAATATTAAATGAATTGTATATAGAGGGATTGAAGCACTTTGATCCTAGGAGTAACCCGTTATTTGTACGAATAACGATATGGCTAATAAAGAGGAAGAAGTACAATATTATGAGAGTTTATTCAAAATTAGCTATGGTTCTTAAGAGGGTACAAAACAAAATGAATAGATAATTAGCATTTGCTAAAAATAGGACCCGTAATGACTTTTATATATGGGTTTTTATATGTTATAATTTAGGGTAGTGTGAATGTAATTTAGGAGAAGAGAAGATGAAAAACTTAAACAAGTATTTTGTTGTATTGGATTCATTGATGATTTTTACTATTTTTGTTTTTGTTGAGTCACTAACATTGAAATTTACATTCGAAATTATTCAAGAAGTTGACTTGATAATTTTCTTTGCGCTAGTAACTGTTTTAAAGATTATCCTTAATCATTTGTTTAAACTTTATAATAGAATTTGGGCTTTAGCCTCAATTGAAGATTTAGTATACATAGCATATTCATTTGTAATATCTAATGCACTTGTATTTATTGTGTTATCACTAGGATTAGTTAACTTTACGCTGTTGAAACTTATGGCGGTAATGTTTCTGGAAATATGTGGTTACTTACTATCAAGGTTTGCGATTAGGTATTATTTTTATAGAAAGCAAGTAAGAAGAAAAGACTTGAAAAACGCAATGATAATTGGTGCTGGTAAAGCAGGAGATTTGGTGTTTAGAGATATTCAAAGACATCAAGCCAGATACGGCCTTAGAGTTGTTGGATTTATTGATGATTCACCCAAGAAAATTGGCAGTACATTAAAGAATGTCCCAATATTTGGACCTGTTTCTGAAACAAAATTTTTGATTGATAAAAATGTCATTGATACAATTATTTTGGCAATTCCTTCCTTGAGGAGGGAACGATTAACGGAAATCATTAATCATCTGTCTTCTCTATCTATTAAGACACTTTTGCTTCCACCTCTCGAAGATATTAAGGATGGTTATGATATTTCAAAAGTTAGAACTGTTAGTATTGAGGATTTACTTGGAAGAGATCCAGTTGATTTAGATGATACTGGAATTGAGGGATTTATATCTGGAAAGACGATCCTAGTAACTGGTGGCGGAGGAACAATAGGCTCTGAGATATGTAGACAAGTCGTAAATTATAAAGCAAAGAGATTATTGATTTTTGATATATATGAGAATGGAGCTTACGTTCTTGAGCAAGAACTTAAGATGAAGTATGAAGACATAGGTACTGAGGTGATTGTACTAATTGGTAGTGTGCAAGATGAAGCAAGACTCAAAGAGATATTTGCTGAATACAAACCTGAAGTTGTATTCCATGCTGCTGCACATAAGCATGTTCCATTGATGGAAGTATCACCAAAAGAAGCAGTTAAAAATAATGTATTTGGGACATTAAATGTTGCGAAAGAAGCGGTAAGAAATAATATTGAGAAGTTTGTGCTTATCTCAACTGATAAAGCTGTAAATCCTACTAACTATATGGGTGCATCTAAGCGATTCGCAGAACTAATTATTCAATATATGGATTCCAAGTCAGAGGCAAGTTTCTCTGCAGTTAGATTTGGGAATGTTCTTGGTAGTAGCGGAAGTGTAATTCCGTTGTTTAAGAGACAAATTGAAATGGGTGGGCCAATCACAGTTACGCATAAAGATATTCAGAGATATTTCATGACTATTCCTGAATCCTGTCAGTTAGTTTTACAATCCGGAGCATTTGCATCAGGTGGTGAGATATTTGTGCTTGATATGGGAGAACCAGTGAAAATACTAGAGTTAGCTGAAAAGATGATTAGACTTTCAGGTTTTATTCCATATGATGAGATAAATATCAATTTTACTGGATTACGTCCTGGAGAAAAGATGTTTGAGGAATTATTTATTTCAAGTGAGGAACATATAAAAACTCCAAATAAACGAATATTTATTGAAAAAAATGGTAGTCACGATAAATCAATAGATGAATCTCTTGAAATGTTAAGAGAAAATCATACTAAAATATTTGAAGTTATAGAGGGATAAAATGAATATTACAAAACATGAAGGTAAAATCTATAAAATTGATAGAGAAGATATTATTAAACAAAAAGGAATGGTAATTTGGCTTACTGGCTTAAGTGGTAGTGGCAAATCAACTATTGCTTGTGCTGCGGAAGAAGTTTTAGTTTCCAACGGGCGACTTATTTATAGACTAGATGGAGACAATATTAGACTTGGCTTAAATAGTGATTTAGGGTTTTCAAATGATGATAGAAAAGAAAACATCAGAAGAATTGCAGAAGTAGCGAAACTATTTGCTGATGCTGGAGTTATAACTATAGTTTCTTTCATATCACCAACAATTGAAATGAGAGATATTGCAAGAAATATTATTCAAGATGATTTTTATGAAGTATTCGTTGATGCACCACTAGAGGAATGTAAAAAAAGAGATCCCAAAGGATTATATGAAAAAGCTCTTAAGGGTGAAATCAAAAATTTCACAGGAATAGATGCTCCATATCAAAAACCAGTCAATGCTGATTTAGTCATCAATACTACAAACTCGATTGAGTTTAATGTTAAACAGTTAACTGATTTTATTTATCACAAACAACTAAACTTCATCACGAGAGATTTAATAGAAGTTGCAAAAATAGCAGGATATGCAATTATGGATATATACAACACTGAATTTGACGTTGAATATAAGTCCGATGAATCACCGCTTACAATTGCAGATAAAACTGCTAATGATATTATCGTTGGTTATCTAAGTAAGCATTACTCATTTGCTAGTATCCTAGCAGAGGAATCGGTAGATGATTTATCAAGAAGAGATAATGATTGGTGTTTTGCAGTTGATCCACTTGACGGAACAAAGGAATTTGTCAAAAGGAATGGAGAGTTTACTGTAAATATTGGATTGAGCTATAAGGGAAAACCCGTTCTTGGAGTTATTTATGCTCCTGTATTAGATGAAACATTCTATGCATCAAGTGAAATGGGTGCGTATCAAATTCAAAATGATAAGTTGCGCAAAATAAATGTAACGGACAAAACAGGCAAATTGATTTTAGTGAAAAGCAAATCGCATGCATCAAAAGAATTGGAAGAACTAGTTAGTGCAAACAAAACAAGAATCGCCGATAGTAAATCGTATGGTAGTTCTTTAAAAGGGTGCAAGATTGCATGTGGAGAGGCTGATTTATATTATCGTTTTGGTTATACAAACGAATGGGATACATGTGCAATGCAGGCAATTGTTACCGAAGCTGGTGCAGTGATGATGCAAATGGACAAAAGCGAATTAACATATAATAGGGAAGATACTACAAATAGACGTGGGTTCTTCATAGTAAATAGAAAAGAAAATATTTTCGTGTAGGTGACGTATGAAGAAAATGACACATTTAGATAAATTAGAAGCAAGATCAATGCACATCATTAGAGAAGCATATGCAAACTTCAAGAGTTTGGGGATGCTTTGGAGCATTGGTAAGGATAGTACAGTTTTAGTATGGCTTACAAGAAAAGCTTTCTTTGGTCATGTACCATTTCCATTAGTTCACGTTGATACAGCATATAAGATTCCTGAAATGATTGAGTACCGTGATAATTACGCAATGGAATGGAAAATAGATATGCGTTACGGAATGAATGAAAAAGCATTGCAAGATAAAAATACTTTTCCGGATGGAAAACTTACAAGAATGGAGTGTTGTCAAGTTCTTAAATCTGAGGCGCTAAAGGCTACACTAAATGGAACTGGGCCAAGATACAGAATTAATCATGAGACTGGTGAATACGATCTAGAAAGAGAACCTGAACCTTTTACTGGTGTAATCGTAGGTGTAAGAAGTGATGAAGAGGGATCACGATCAAAGGAAAGATACTTTTCTCCTCGTGATAGAGCAAATGATTGGGATGTAGGAAATCAACCTCCAGAATTTTGGAATCAATATAAAACGGATTTTGCACCTGGAACGCATGTTAGAATTCATCCATTGTTAGATTGGACTGAAACTGATATTTGGGAATATATTCAAAGAGAAGAAATACCTATGGTAAGCCTTTACTTCAATCAGGGAGATGGAAAAAGATATCGCTCTTTAGGATGTTATCCTTGTACATTCCCAATTGAATCCGCATCAAGAACAGTTGCGGAAATTGTAGAAGAACTGAAATCAGGTAAACTTACAAAAATTGCCGAAAGAAGTGGTAGAGCTCAGGACGCCGAAGACGGTGGATTGGAAACCTTAAGAAAAGATGGGTATATGTAGGAGGAAGTATGTTTAATGTTGAAAATATGTCTATAGCCATCGTTGGTCATGTTGATCATGGTAAGAGTACTGTAATTGGAAGACTACTACATGATACAAATTCATTACCTGATGGTAAGTTAGAGCAAGTAAAAGAAACATGCAAAAGAAACTCAAAGCCTTTTGAGTATGCGTTTCTTTTGGATGCATTAAAAGATGAGCAGGCTCAGGGAATTACAATTGACGCTGCTCGTGTTTTCTTTAACACAAAGAAGAGAAAGTACATAATAATGGATGCACCAGGTCATATTGAGTTTTTAAAGAATATGGTCACAGGAGCAGCAAGAGCCGAAGCAGCACTTCTTGTGATAGATGCTCAAGAAGGTGTTATGGAAAACTCCAAAAGACATGGATACTTATTGAGTATGCTTGGGATTAAGCAAATTGTAGTAATAGTTAACAAGATGGACCTAATAGATTTTAACAAGGAAGTGTATGATGGTATTGTCACTGAGTATAAGGAATTCCTATCAGAGATAGGTGTAGAGGTTAGAAAGTTCATTCCTGTATCGGGATTCTATGGCGATAATGTTGCCAATCACTCTGATAGAATGAGCTGGTACACAGGCGATAATGTATTAGAAGCACTTGATAACTTTGATAATAGAGTAGAAGAAAACGCCATTTTCAGAATGGCAGTTCAAGATGTATATAAGTTTACGAAAAATCATGATGATAGAAGAATAGTTGCTGGTACGATTGATTCAGGAAGAGTCAACTTAGGTGATGAAGTTATTTTCTATCCTTCAAGGAAAAAATCAAAGGTTAAGTCCATTGAGTATTTCAATGGAGATAAAAGAGATAAAGCATTCACTAACGAGGCAACAGGATTTACTGTTGAGGAGCAAATTTATATTAATCGTGGTGAGTTTGCTTGTAACATCGAGCAAGTTAAGCCAGAAGTTTCAACAAGGTTTACAGCAAAACTATTTTGGCTAGGACTAAAAGACTTGAAAGAAAATAACGATTACTTAATCAAAATAGGGACACAGAAGGTACCTTGCAAAATTGAAAAAATTAATATGGTTCTTGATGCATCGAGTTTGGACAATAAAAAAGTTAGCAAAGTTGAAAGGCATGAAGTTGCTGAGATAGTAGTAAAAACTCAAAAGGAAGTGGCATTTGATCTTGCTGATAATGTTCAGGCATCATCTAGGTTTGTTTTAATTGATGACTATGAAATATCAGGTGGTGGAATTGTAACCGAAGCACTTGCAGATGAGTATTCTGATATTAGAAAGCAAAGAGAAGAAAGAGACATTAATTGGTATAAATCTGGAGTTTCTCAGGAGGAAAGAGAAAAACTATATGGTCATAAGCCAAGGATAATAATCATTTCAGGTAAAAAGGGTACTGGAAGAAAAGATTTAGCGAGATACATCGAAAAGAGACTTTCCTACGATGGCAAGAAGGCATATTATCTACCGTTTAATAATGTTATTCATGGAATTGGTACTGACATAAGTGAATATAAAAATGAGTATACTACTGAAGAACATTTTAGAAGGTTAAGTGAAATAACAAATATTCTTAATCTTGCAGGCATGATAGTAATAATTACAATCCAAAATACGACTGATAGTGAGTATGTGAAGTATTTCAATGGAAATGTAACATATTTGAGCATGGAAAAAAAAGATTTGGAGAAGTATTATAGTACAATTGAGGGGGATTTTGCTGATGTATAGAATTATCAAACGAGTAGTGGATATTACTTTTGCACTTATGTTAATTGTTATTATGCTTCCAGTCATATTTATAGTCTCACTTTTGATTAAACTTAACTCTAAAGGTCCGGTCATTTTCTCTCAGGAACGAGTAGGATACCAGAACAAAAAATTTACGATTTATAAGTTTAGATCTATGGCTTTGAACTCCCAAGAAGCTGGAGTTGTTTGTTATGATGATGATATACGAGTAACGGGAGTTGGAAGATTCTTGCGTTCAACAAGTTTAGATGAGATTCCTCAGTTAATAAATATAATTAAGGGTGATATGAGTTTTGTCGGCCCAAGACCAGTTCTTGAGTACTATCTAGATGGTTTTTCCAATACTGTTCTTTCTAAACGACACTCTGTCAGACCTGGGGTAACGGGTCTAGCACAGGTGAATGGAAGACAATCAGTAGAGATGAGCAGAAAAATGGAATACGATATTTACTATTCAGAGAGAATAAATATAATACTTGATGTAGTAATATTGATCAAGACAATTGGAGTCGTATTAAGTTGCTCAAAAGTTTCCGTTAAAAGAAATGAGGAAAATGAATCGTGAAAATACTGCTTGCTTCAAATAGCATTGGTAATTTATATGCTCAGAGATATGAACTTGTAGAGGAAGTGCTCAAACAGGGCCATAGCGTGGTAATATGCTCATCTGAATATGAGTCTGATGACAAAGTTAATATCTTTCAGAATATGGGTTGTTCATATCATCAAGTGAATATGGTTAGAAGAGGTAAAGGGATAATTCAGGATATTTCGACTTGTTTAGGCTTTTATAAGGCAATTAAAAATTATAACCCCGATATTGTTTTTTCATACACGGTTAAACCCAATATTTATGCTGGGATTGCATGTAGAGTTTTAGGGATTGATTTTGTACCAAATGTCACTGGGCTTGGTTCAATCTTAGGTGGTAAGGGACTGTTGTCAAGAATTGTTGTGATACTTACTAGGATTTCATTTAAAAGGGCAAAGACGGTGTTTATACAGAACGATAGAGATTATCAATTTTTACAGCAACGAGCAGTATTGAATAATAATGTTACTAGAATTCCTGGTTCAGGAGTGAACATTACGAAATTCAATCCGAATAAGAATATTGATTCAAAACATAAAATATTTCTATTTGTTTCAAGGGTAATGAGAGAAAAGGGAATTGATGAATTGTTATCAGTCGCTAAATCAATGAGGGAGCAAAGAACTGATATAGAGTTTTGGGTCGTTGGTAGTTGTGAAGAGAAATACGAAGGTATCTTAAGTGATTATTCAGAGAGAGGGATTATAAAGTACTTTGGCTTTAGTAACGATATGCTTGATTTTTACTATAAGTGTACTTGCTTAGTCCATCCTTCCTTTTATAACGAAGGAATTTCCAATGTAATACTTGAGGCACAGGCTTGTGGAAAACCAGTGTTAACTACAAACGTACCAGGTTGTTCTGACATTATATATAACGGGGTGAATGGATTCACCTTTGAACCAAAGAATACGAACTCTTTAATGAGTACAGTAAATAAGTTTCTTGATTTGAGTGATGAAGCTCAGCACAAGATGGGTATGAATGGAAGAAAGAGAGTCGTTGCAAGCTTCAATCGAGAGACTGTAATAAATGAATACATGAAATTTCTATAAGAGGTGAAATATGATTCGAAAAATGAAAAATTACTTCAGAGTATTTGTAGGACCTAGAAAGAATGGGTTTCTTATTTATACTATGGGTAAAGTGGGGAGTTCTACTCTTTCAAAACAGTTCAAAGGGTCATATCATTTTCACACCTTAGAAAGTAGATCAGTAAAACGATACGGAACAGCTGGTATTGTTTCTAGCATTTTGAAGTTTTTTATGCACAGAATCCTACAAGTGATAAGAGTGAAGCGAGTGAGAAAGTTCATTCAGAGGAGTGATCAGTTATGGATTCTTTCAGGTTTCCGTAATCCAGTAAGAAGGAATATATCTGCCTATTTTCAACACCTGAATAGGCGCAGTAGGAACTTGGATAAGCCAGCTTATTTAGTAAGGGAATTCTTTTCTTGTTATCCACAGGGAACTCACATCGAGTGGTTTGACATTGAACTAAAGGAGTACTTGGGAATTAATATATACGATTATCCTTTCGATTATAAGAAGGGATATATAGTCATCAGAGAAGGCAAAATTAACTTACTATTGTATAGAACAGAAAATCTAGATAGCGTTATCGAGTACTTGTCTAGTATTACTAACAGCCTAGGAAAAACTATAGACAACTATAATGTCTATACTGACAAATGGTATTCCGATATTTACATGAAATTTTCTGAGAAAATTGATTTTTCTCATGAATACATTAACTACATCTACGATAATGATGTTACAAGATACTTTTATACTGAAGACCAGATAAACGATATGAAAAAGGAGTATGTAGGTGAGAGAAAATCGTAGAGGGAGTCATATCCTTCAAATACTAGTAGTATTATACATTGTACTTAAACCGATATATTTCTTTGATAGTGGGAATCCCCAAATATGCGATTTCATTTTATTGATTGCTATCGTATTTTCTCTACATCGGTATAAATTTAATCGTATGGGCTATGTTTTCTTAGTATTTGTATCAATTATATCCATAATCAATGTGACTAATTTCATTTTTGACACAGATTTTAGCTACATAAGGTCGTCTATGTATCAGATATTCAACCTTGGGGCTTTGTTTGCCTTTTCAGTAATGATAACTGAAAGGAATGCAAAGGAAGCTATTGGATTTGCCGTTGTTGTATCTGCAGCACTACAATTATCCTTGTATCTATTTACGATTAATAATCAGGGGACTAGAGTTACATTGCTATTTAACAACCCTAATCAACTCGCCTTCTATTCAATAATGATGATTGTAATTGGATATTTTGTTATAAAAAGATGGACTTTGAGATTATTCGTATTTATTGTCTTTTCATTTCTAATTCTTGCATCATTATCGAAAGCAGGTATTGTTTCATTGGGATTTGCAGTTGTTCTATATTTGTTCGTGTATTTAATGAATATAATTTTAAGAAACCATCGAGTTTCTTCCAAAAAGGTTTTCATAGGAATTGTTGCAATTATTTTTGTAAGTGTAGTTATGTTAATTCTAGATTCCAGCTCCAATGAGAGTTTATCCAATAAGTTTTTTGATCAAGTAGTTGCTCGTGTAAGTAATATTGGTAGGGATAGTGATGATTCATTGAGAGGAAGAGGGTATACAAAACTTATTGAAGAACCGCAGTGGATGTTATTTGGTGCTGGAGAAGGTGGATATGATCGTTTTGAGGATATATTCTATGGAGAAATTCATTCAACAATAGCGAATGTTATATTTAGTTATGGAGTTTTAGGTTTAATAACTTACTTATACTTTTTTGTAGTCTCTTTAAAAGGTGTAAGGCGAAATGAACTGATTATTTTTTCTATGATTATTATGTATTCTTTGACACATAATACTATTAGAAGTACATTATTACTGTTGAGTTTAGTAATTATAAATAGACACTTGTACAATCGATATTATATTCTCTCAGATGAAGAAATGAAGAATATTGACTAGGAGAAAGAAAATGAAAACTATACCATTATTTGTGATAGGCAGTGGAAGATCGGGAACACACTTGCTAGGGTATCTACTTGGATCTCATCCTGATATAAGAATTACAATCGAAGAGAAGGGAATTTTTGGGAAAGTCACTCATTCTGCAGTGAATCGAACTAGACGACTAAACTTGATTCCTAAGATAATAAGAAGTTACAATAGGCAAATAAAAAGAACGGATACAAGATATTACTGTGATAAAAGCCACCCAAATATCTGGAATGTTGATTGGTTACAATCTATATATACCAATGCTTTATTTATTGGTATATATAGAAATCCGTATCAAACAGTCTCTAGCATGCTTAAACATAAGGGTGTTATGCGATGGACAATTAATTGGAGAAAATACCCATTCCCAAATAAATTTCTGGGAACTAGTGTCTACTCTGAGAATGAGTATGAACTTTTGGATTACACCCAAAGGTCAACACTGAGGTGGATATCTCATTATAAGGAACTGATGAGACTGAAGAATATCTACGGTGATAAAGTGATGGTTATTGAATATAACCAGTTACTTGAAAATACAAGCAGTGTTATGAGTGAGGTATCAGAATTTTTAGGTCTTGGTAACTTCTTTAAAACATCGGGGGTTTCAACAAAACCCCTTGATAAATGGAAAAGTCACCTTTCATCAGAACAAATCGAGAAAGTTCAAAAAATGATTCTTGAAAACGGAATATCAGAGTTTTTATATTAAACAAATGAAGAAATGGCAAGGACATGGTGTTGGAATATGATTATTGTTATTAAAGGGTATTACGGTAGATTCAACCTAGGAGATGAGAAAATGGTTGAGATATTTACACGAAAATTATCAAATATGTTTCCTCATGCAACATTGAATTTTTTTAACGCATCACCAAAATTTTATTATGAGAAACATTCATTGAATACACCCTCTCCACTTGAAACTGGTAGGAGATTCAATTTAGTACGTGAGATAAGGAAACTATTTATTGTTTTGAAGTCAGATTTGTTTATACTTGGAGGAGGAACCGTTATTACAGATAAGCATTCTAACTTGCATCTCATTCAAAATCTAATGTATTTTCTATTAAGGAAGATTTTCAGAAAAAAGTCTATGATTATAAGTGTTGGCGCTACACGACTAAATACAAAGTTGGCTAAATTTTGTGTTCGAAAATTCATTAATTGTGCTGATTTGGTTACAATTAGAGATGAATGGTCGTTTAAGTATTTAACTGAATATATTTCAACAAAGGGGAATATTGTACAAACGGAGGATATGGTATGGTTATCTATCGACCAAACGAACTTTCCTAATCCAAAAGGAGATTCTAAGGCGAAAATTGGGCTATGTGTCCTGCCGTATAATAAAGCTACATTTGATAACTCGAGTGCCGATATAGAGTTGGGTGATTCATTATTGGATGAGCTGAAGAAACTGTTGAATAAAAATCCTAATATTGAATATCATTTTATCCCTATTCAGTATGGATTAGATAACAATCTTGATTATGAGTATTCCCTTGCATTATCAAAAAAAATTGATTCCATAGTGCATCTTCCAAAATGCGAGGAAGACAAAATAGCATTATTGGGTCAAATGGATATTGTTGTTTCCATGAGGTTACATGCTCTTATGTATGCATATTCAGCTGGTTCATCTATTGTGGCAATTTCACACAACCCGAAGATTGAATCGTTTATGAAGGCAATAAGTCTCGAAGACAATTGTCTGGAATTACAAAACATTTCGAATTTATCAAAAATGCTTGAATATGCTATAGAGGAAGATAGAAAAGTGGACTGTGAGAAGATTCATGAGAATGTTAGGAGAAAAAAAATCCTCGCAGAAATGAATTTTGATTTGATTAGTTCTTGCTTTTATGAGGGGTTAAATGAATAAGAAAGTTTCAGTTATTATTACTGCATATAATGAAGAAAAGAAAATCGAGAGATCCGTATGCTCAATTCTAAATCAAACATATAAAGAAATCGAGTTGATAATAATTAACGATGGGTCTACAGATAGGACTATTGATGTAATCAATAAGTTTTGTGATCCTAGGATTCATGTGGTGAATCGCGAGAACCTAGGCAGAATCAAATCGCTGAATGAAGGGCTCAAAATTGCAAAAGGTGAATACATTGCAATAAATGATGCTGACGATTATTCGGAGCTTGATAGAATAGAAAAGCAAGTTAGGTATCTCGATAGTAACGATGATGTAGGTGTATTAGGAACAAGTTACTTTCGAATTGATTCGATAAGGGGAGAAAAATATATTAGACATTATCCGACTGAAGACTATGCAATAAAAAGAGATATGTGTAAGTATATTCCAATATGTCAAGGAACTGTAATGTATAGAAGAAATCTAATCATCAATGCGGGAGGGTACAACGAGAATTTTGAGGATATTGAGGATCTTGAATTATGGATTCGAGTAGGTAGGCAAACTAAGTTTGCAAATCTAAGAATACCACTTTACACTTATGATTTGTCTATGGATACGAGTTACTTCCATAACAACTATTCAAGTTTTCGAAGAAACCTCACATTATTAAGATTGAGCATGAAGGCAATCAAAGTTTTCAGGCTGCCAATATGGTTAATTGTATTCCCTGTGGGCCGATTTTTCTACCCTGCAATGCCGAAATTTTTAAAGAAAATTATCCGGAAATCAGTATCAGATATTATTGAAGATGAGATATAGGATTGTGTAAATAGTTTCAAAAATTTATGTTATATTAATGAAAGGTGCTGTCAATTATGAGTAGCAATAAGAGAGAAGTAATTTTGGTAACTGGATGTGCGGGATTTATAGGGTTTCATTTATGCAGAACTTTGATAGGGGAATGTTATGACGTTATAGGAATTGATAATTTAAATGATTACTATGATACTGAGTTAAAGAAAGCTCGTTTGCAAATTTTGATATCCAAATCAGGATTTACGTTCTATCAAAAAGATATTGTAGATAAATATGGGATTTATGAGATTTTTGATTCGCATAGGCCTAAATATGTTGTTAATTTAGCAGCACAAGCAGGTGTTCGCTATTCAATAAAGCATCCAAAGAGATATATGGAATCAAATGTGATTGGATTTTTTAGTATTTTAGAAGCATGCCGTGAGTTCGAGATTGAACACCTATTATTTGCATCATCTAGTTCGGTGTATGGAGGTAATACAGTTACTCCATTTTCTACAAATCACAATGTGGATCATCCAGTAAGCCTGTATGCTGCTACTAAGAAGAGCAATGAATTGTTTGCACATTCATATAGCCATATACATGGCATACCAACTACTGGTATGAGGTTTTTCACCGTTTATGGTCCTTGGGGAAGACCTGATATGGCTTATCATTCATTCACTGAGAAGATTCTACTTGATGAAGAGATTAAACTATTCAACTATGGAAATATGGAGAGGGATTACACTTATATTGATGATTTAGTAGATGCGATAGTAAAACTTATACCTTCTGTTCCACAAGCGAATAAAGAGTGGGCTGAAGGAACACACGATGCTGGTGAGAGTTTTGCTCCTTACAAAGTACATAATATCGGCGGAGGAAGGACGATTAATTTAAATTACTTTATTTCGATACTAGAGGAGTTATTAGGAAAAAAAGCGGAAAGAAAACTGGTTGAGATGCAACAGGGTGATGTAACAGTAACATATGCAGATATTTCCAGATTGCAGAATGATATTGATTATCACCCAAATACAACACTCAGGGAAGGTTTATCGAAGTTTGTGGAGTGGTACTTAAATTATTATGAGAATAGAGGAGGAAAATAAATGTACATTGTTGTTGTAGGAATTGGATATGTAGGGTTAGCCAATGCAGTTCTGTTGGCGCAAGGAAATGATGTAGTGATACTAGATATTGATTCAGATCGTGTTGATATGATAAATAATCGCATATCACCAATTGTGGATTCTGAAATTGAGAGCTTCCTTAGTGAGAAGAAGTTAAATCTCACAGCACACAAAGTAAGCAAATCAGTATACAAAAAGGCGGATATCGTTATTATTGCTACTCCAACAAATTATGACCCTGTAAGGAATTATTTTGATACTTCAAGTGTGGAAGAAACAATTAGTGATATAGTATCTGTAAATAGAGATTCTCTAATAGTAATAAAATCAACAGTACCGGTTGGATATACTGAATCAGCAAGAACTCAATTTGATTCAGATAATATAGTTTTTTCTCCTGAGTTTCTTAGAGAAGGTAAGGCACTATATGATAATCTGTACCCATCTAGAGTAATAGTGGGCGAAAAATCTAAGAGGGCTAAAAAGTTTGCTGATTTATTTGTTGAGGCTGCGTACAAAGATGATATTGATGTATTGTTGACGAACTCTACTGAGGCTGAAGCAATCAAGCTGTTTGCAAATACTTATTTGGCTATGCGAGTATCATTCTTTAATGAACTTGATTCTTATGCTGAAATACGTAAACTTGATTCCCGTGAAATAATCGAAGGTGTATGTTTAGACCCAAGAATAGGAACACATTATAATAATCCTTCCTTTGGTTATGGAGGATATTGCTTACCTAAGGACACGAAACAGTTATTAGCCAATTATTCCAATGTTCCCCAGAATCTAATTAGCGCAATCGTTGATGCGAATAGAACAAGAAAGGATCACATTGCTGAACGAATATTGGAGATAAACCCGAAAGTTGTCGGCATATACCGGCTAACTATGAAATCGGGATCAGATAACTTTCGTCAATCATCAATACAGGGGGTTATGAAGAGGATAAAGGCGAAAGGTGTTGAGGTCGTAGTTTATGAGCCTGAACTTGATGATAGGACTTTTTTTGGATCTGTTGTCATGAAGAACATTGATGATTTTAAAAGAAAATGCTCGATTATTGTGGCCAATAGAATATCTAGCGAGTTAAAAGATATTAAGGAAAAGGTTTACACAAGAGATCTGTTTTTTAGAGATTAGGAGGGACTTCCTATGAAAAAATACTTTGGTACAGATGGAATAAGAGGAGTTGCAAATGATTTTCTTAATCCTGAATTATCATTTAGGTTAGGTAGAGTTTTAGGATATTTAGTTAAGAATGGTAACAAGGAAAGGAAATACATATATGTAGGAAAAGACACAAGGCTTAGTAGTCCACTTTTGGAGTATTCATTAATTAGTGGGATATTAAGTAGTGGAGTTGATGTTAAAAGACTCCATCTAACTCCTACGCCGTGCGTAGCTTACTTAACTGCTTCCACAGAAGCTGCTATGGGAGTTATGGTATCAGCTAGTCATAATCCATATTATGATAATGGGATTAAAATATTTGCTGAAGATGGAATGAAATTGACTGATGAACAGGAACTTGAGATTGAGAAGTTAATGGATTCAGATGATATCCCTAGGGTTGTTAATGATGAAGTAGGTATTGTTTTAAATAGACATGAGAGTGTTTATCAATACATTGAAAGCCTATTTTTCTCTGTCGAAGAACGTTTTGATGGAATACGTATTGGTCTTGACTGTGCTAATGGTTCAACAAGCGTCATCGCTAAAAGGCTTTTTACTCGGCTTGGAGCTGAGGTTGTTGTGCTAAATGATGAGCCAAATGGAAAAAACATAAACGAAAATTGTGGAGCTACTCATCCTGAAGAAATCCAGAATCTTGTTAAGTCAAGTGAATTGGATTTTGGATTCGCATTTGATGGTGATGGAGATAGAGTTATTGCTGTTGATCATGAGGGTAGTATTATTGATGGAGACCATTTAATTTATATATTTGCAAAAGAGATGAAGGAACGAGGAATATTAGATAATAATTTAGTTTCTACTACAGTAATGTCAAATATGGGATTATATAAATCACTAAAAAAAATTGGAGTTACACATAGTCAAACCAATGTTGGTGATAGATATGTTCTTAGGGATATGCTTAAAAACGGAGCAAAACTAGGTGGTGAGCAGTCAGGACACATCATTATGCTAAATCATAATACATGCGGTGATGGACTTTTAGTTGCACTTCAACTGACTTCACTAATTGCTCTTAAAAGGATATCATTGAAAAATCTGGCAAAAGATGTTACTAAATACCCTCAGAAACTTGGTAAAGTAAGTACCAACGATAAGATCAAAGTAATGGAGGATACAAGTCTAACAAAGTTGCTGGCGAAGGCAAAAAAAGAACTAGCTCAAGATGGACGAGTAATTATTCGCCCTAGCGGAACAGAGCCTGTTATCCGCGTGATGGTAGAAGCCCAAAATATTGATCTTTGCGAAAAATATTATGACTTAGTGTTTAAGAAGATTCAAAGTTTATCATAGGAGGCATTTATGAAATCTTATGGATTAATTCTCGCTGCTGGGAAGGGTACAAGAATGAAGGATGATTTACCGAAAGTTGCACAAAAAATTTTGGGTAAAGAGTTCATAAACTACGTATATGACTCAATGAGCAAGGCAGGAATAGAGGAAATATACCCTATTGTTGGATATAAAAGAGATATTGTTCTAGCTTGTCGAGATTTTAAGAAGCATTTTGTTCAAGAAGAACAACTAGGTACTGGTCACGCCGTTATGCAGGCTAAGGAATACCTACTTGACAAGAAAGGACTTTGCTTAGTTATGGCTGGAGATCAGCCCTTGATATCGGAGGGGAGTATAAAATCCTTGATTGATTATCATAACAGTCGAGAGAATGATCTCACGCTTCTAACTGCCATTAGCCCAAATCCCTTTGGATACGGCAGAATAATCAAAAGGGGATCTCAGATTATTAAGATTGTTGAAGAAAGGGATGGAACCGAAACAGAAAAGAAAATAGAAGAAGTAAACATTTCTGTTTACTGCTTTGATAATCAAAAACTGTTTGAGCATATTAATGAACTGGATAATTGTAATTCTCAAGGAGAGTTATATATTACTGATTTGATTAATATATTCAATGAAAGGGGATTAAGAGTTGAGTCAGTTCTCGCAAAAACATTTGAGGAAACGATTGGTATCTCAGACAAAAGAGACTTAGCAATCGCTACTAAGACGATTCAAAATATGATAAACGAGTATCATATGGAAAATGGAGTTACGATAGTTGATCCATTTAATACCTATATAGGACCAGATGTCAAAATACTTGAAGGAACAACAATTTACCCAAATAGTATAATTGAGGGAAGTGTTCGAATCGGAAAGGACTGTGTGATAAAATCATCATATATTACTAATAGCGTAATTGGCGATAGGGTTACTATCGGACCATTCGCTCATATACGAATGAAATCTGAACTTGGTAACGATATTAGACTTGGAAACTTCGTTGAGGTGAAAAAATCTAAGCTTGATGATGGCACAAAGTCTGCTCATCTTACATACCTTGGTGATAGTGAGATAGGTAAGAAGGTTAATATCGGTTGTGGAACCATTACGGTTAATTATGATGGGAAGAGTAAATATAAGACTATTATAGAGGATGGAGCATTTATTGGTAGTAACGTCAACTTAATAGCTCCGATTAAGGTTGGTAAAAATAGTGTTATTGCTGCTGGAAGTACGATAAAAAAGGATGTTCCAGAGGACTCACTTGCAATAGCTAGAGAACGAGAAATAATAAAGAAAGACTATTATAAGGAGTAATTTATGAAGAAGAGATCTATTATTTTAACAATCTTGGCAATTATCTATTTCGCCGTTACACCGTTAATATACAGCTCGGAGCCTGTTCTATTTCATAAGTATAAACTAATATCAATTTATGTATCAATTGGGCTAATCTTATTAGTAACTATTTTTTCTTGGAAGGAATTTACTGAGGAGAGGAAACTAGCGAAAACTACATTTCGCACTGAGAGAATTATATTTTTTGTAATTGCATTCATACTATTCTTGGCATTTTTACAGAATATGAATTCAATGAGTACATATGTTCTTGCAGGATATATGCCATTGGGGCTATTCTTCGGTGCCGGACCCAATAATCTATCTGTATTTTTCTACTTTTTATGTATGGTCGGTGTATCAACGGGAGTTTTAATAATGTCTAAGATCAATATCAAATTGGTTAGGGTTATTATTTATATCTCCATAGTGATTGTAGGTTTAATAATTATGATTCAGATGTTTGAAACTGATTTTATAGGATATGGAAGAAGTTTTCTCTATGGATTTGGTAATTCAAACTATGCACCTGACGCATTTGCAGTATTGGGAATTTTGGTATTAATTCCATTGTTTTATAGGAAATCGTTTTATGTAAGCAGTATGCTGGGGATATTTTTCTTCATTGTTGTTTTGCTAACACGATCAAGAGCAGCATTCCTTGGTATAATAGTGGCAACAATGTTTGCTGGGATTTATTTGATTGGCACAAAAAAACTTAAAGTTACTCGAACTATTTTCATTTTAGTCAGTGGATTATCAGTTGTTGTACTAGCGGTTTTTCTGGCAAATCAGTTAGGTTACTCGGCACTATGGAAAGAGTTTAGTAAGGTGATTGATGTAATGAGAGGAGCAGAATCAATCACAAATGCCGATAGTTATCGTTTCGAATTATGGACTTATACAATTAACAAGGCATTCTCTACACCAATGAATATTATATTTGGTATGAGTATGGCAGTATTTCCTGTATTTGATGGTTCAATCACATATCTTGCTACAAACGTTCATAATCAGTACTTGGATGTTTTGATTAGTGGTGGAATATTCGTGTTCGCCATGTTTATATATCTACTTGTCAAACAATTTATATATGCTTGGAAGATAACTAAGTATGATATTAATAATTTACCTTTGATGAGTGCATTAATATTTATATACGTTAAATGGATATTTAATAGTTTGAATGCGCTTCATTCACCATTTGTCTTGTTAGTATTTATACTTATAAGTAGTAGATATATGCATATGAAAGCAGAGGTAGAATAATGTGCGGAATAGTTGGATACATTGGTAATGAGAATTGTAAAGATATAATCATTGATGGTCTAAAGAAACTAGAATACCGTGGATACGATTCTAGTGGTATTGCTCTTATTGGAGATGGTGAATATATTTTCAAGGAAAAAGGTAGAATCAATGTGATGGCTGAGACTGTTGACAATGATGTTTTTGCTACGCTTGGAATTGGGCATACTAGATGGGCGACACACGGTAGACCAAGTAAAGTGAATTCACATCCTCATTTATCATATGATGAGAGATTTATATTAGTTCATAATGGTGTAATAGAAAATGAACTTGATTTAAAAGAGGAGTTCTTACAAGGGATTAAACTTGTATCAGAAACTGATACTGAAATACTAGCATCACTTATGAGTGTGCTAGTTAAAAAGACTGCTTGTGTTAAGTTAGCAATAATGGAGTTTATGAAGGTAGTAAAGGGATCATATGCACTGGCAATCGTTGATACTCTTGATGAAAATCAATTATATGCAGTTAAAAATATGTCACCAATGTTAATTGGTGTTGGTATGGGATTTAACATGCTTGGGTCTGATGTATCTTGTATGATTAAACATACAAGTGAGTTTGTACCTTTTGAGGATATGGAATTTGCAGAAGTGAATAAGGAAAACTACATCATTTACAACAAAGAAGGAAAGATAGTTGAAAGAGATAGTTATTTCTCTAGCATTAATTCTGATGATATAGAATTAGGAGCATATAGTCACTATATGCTTAAAGAAATAGAAGAACAAAGCGCAGTTATCAGAAGAATTGTTAACGAGTACTATGATAATGATTTTACTATTGATAGTAAACTTCTTAAGGACTTAAAGAAGGCTGACCGAATCAATATAATCGCAGCAGGTACTAGTTATCATGCTGGAATGGTTGGTAAAAGTATATTAGAGACTATGACTTCTAAACCTGTTGATGTTCACATTGCTAGTGAATTTGGTTACAATACACCAGTTCTAAGTAAAAAACCATTCTTTATCTTTATTTCACAAAGTGGTGAAACTGCTGATAGTAGAGTATGCTTGAAGAAAATCAATGAATTGGGATATAAAAGTCTTACAGTTACAAATGTAGAAGGATCTACTCTTTCTAGAGAAGCAACATATACTTTAATGCTTTATGCTGGACCTGAGATTGCGGTAGCAAGTACTAAAGCATATACCGCTCAAATTGCTGTTTTAAGCATTATTGCTTATTGTATGAGTAATTATAATATTGATTTGCACTTTGAACTTAGCAAGGCAGCAAACGCTATTGAGGAAGTATATACACTTAAGCATAAGATACATGAATATGCTAAGAGTTATTTAACAGATAGAAGAAATTGTTTCTATATAGGTAGAGGGATTGACTATTACCTTGCATTAGAAGCAGCATTAAAACTAAAAGAAATTAGTTATATTCAGACTGAAGGGTTTGCAGCTGGTGAATTGAAACATGGAACGATTGCCTTGATTGAAGAGGGTGTTCCAGTGATTGCGATTGTTACAAGTGAAAAGACTCATCTTAATACTAGAGGTAATATCAAAGAAGTCGAAAGTAGAGGAGCTAATACGCTAGTAATTAGTTCAAAATCATTATCTAGAGACGATCAAGTTATAATTAACGATGTTCATCCATTATTAACATCGTTAGTGGCTGTAGTACCGACACAGTATTTAGCGTACTATGCAGCCCTTGATAGAGGGCTTGATATTGATAAACCAAGAAACTTAGCTAAGAGCGTTACTGTAGAGTAGGAGGATATATGATTAAAAAGGCTATAATTCCAGTTGCAGGATATGGTACAAGATTTCTACCCGCAACAAAAGCTTCACCAAAACCGATGCTTCCGATAATTGATAAACCTACGATCCAATACATCGTTGAAGAAGCAGTTGCTGCTGGTATAGAGGATATTTTGTTTATTACTAGTAGTGCTAATAAAGCAATAGAGGATCATTTTGATCGTAATTTCGAATTAGAAACTATATTAAAAGAAAAAAACAAAACTGCTGAGTTAAAAGTAGTTACTGACGTAAGTGATTTAGCAAGAATTCATTACGTTCGTCAAAAAGAACAGCTTGGACTTGGTCATGCGATTTTGTGTGGCAAAGCTTTCGTTGGTGATGAACCATTTGTCTGCTTGTTAGGTGATAATATTTTTGTTTCAGATAAACCAGCGATAGGACAATTAATTGATGAGTTTAACAAACATAAATGCAGTGTTATTGGAACACAACTTGTAGCCGATGAAGACGTACACAAGTATGGAATATGTGAAACAAATGATTTGGGAATTATCAAACGCTTTGTTGAAAAACCATTAGCTACTGAAACTGCATCTAGAATGGCTGCTCTTGGTAGGTATGTATTAACGCCAAGGTTATTTGATTATTTAGAAACTCAAAAAAGTGGTAAAGGTGGAGAGATTCAACTTACCGATGCAATCGCAAGGTTAATGGCTGAAGAAGATGTTTATGCATATAACATGGATTCTAGATTTTATGATATTGGTTCAAAAGTGGGGTTTATAGAAGCAACACTTCACTTTGCTCTTAACAGAGATGAGTTAAGAGATGACATTAAGAAGATAATTGATTCATTAAAAGACTAACTCATAACCCATTTACACAATGGGTTATTTTTTTATATAATAAAGTAGGTGATAATATGGAAAATGTAGGTTTATTTTGTGTACATGGTTTTATGGAGGATGGAACTACTTCATTTATGTATCTAGTTAAGTACTTACATGCGAATGGAATAAACAATGTTTATACCACAAATCTTCAAGGTCATAATCCAGAGGATGATTTTTCATCATTTAACTACAAGAAATGTCTTAAGCAAGTTGAAACCGAATATAAGGAATACAAGAAACACTACGAAAAGGTATTTCTTGTTGGTTTTTCAATGGGTGGGGTTATCGCGTCCCATCTAGCAAGTAAGTTTGGTGCAGATAAATTGGTAATGATATCTCCTGCATTTAAGTACGGAAGAGGATCACAAGTTGTTAAGGATATTGCCAAACTAATACAAAATCCTGAAATAAGCTTTAGGGATTTACTTAGAAAAGATAGAGAAAATCGTTGGAAGGCAGTTAGAGAGTTCATTGAATTAGAATTTGCTGAACGTGGGACATCCTATGAAAACTTTGTTGATAGACTATCAAGAGCTAGCATATCTTCATTTATTAATTTCGCTAGACTAGTTGGAACGATTAAAAGAAGAGTAAAAATCAAAGATATTCCAGTTAGACTGTATCTTGCAGAAAGAGATGAATTAGTACCTATCTCATCTGGGTTATATATATTTAATAAACTTGATACAGAGAATAAACGAGTAGTAATATTAGGTAACGTACATCATAGAATACTAGCTTCAAGTCATAAATATGATGTGTCTGAGGAAATTTATCATTTCCTATATAGTGATATTATGGCTAGAAAGACATTAATCACATAGAAAAAAGTAGGAAAGCGCTAAACATATTGAGGGGTTATTATGTTTGGTGCTCTTTTTTTATCGATTATAATTGATAGCAGTTTTGTAGACGTTATTGATGCTGATTACATATTAGAGGATGAACTTATACTTGAAACTGAAGTTACTGTAGGTGAAGAAGGGAAAAATGTCGTCTTTTATGATGCATGCATTTGTGATGATGCACTATATATTGTTGGTGGTGCAGTAAGATATGCAGATTATGGTGGAATGGATGGCTTAGTTCTTAAGTATAATAATAAAAGAATTGAATGGCTTGAAGTATTCGGTGGAAGCAAGACAGATTTGTTTAAATCCATTCAATGTGGAGAGCAGATACTCGCTTTTGGTGAGTCGAGTTCTATTGATTATGATCTATATGGAAATGATACATCAAATTATAAATCACTTTTTACTGTAGCACTTGATTCTTCAGGTAATAAACTGTGGAGTCATTTTTATAGAGATAAGTTTGATTTAGTTGTGACTAATTCAGATGGATACTATATTACTGGGACAGATGATCATATTTCAAACAAAGTTGCCTTTGTTGGAAAGTACTCATCTGAAGGGGTGTTTGCCTATAATGAGTATCCACTAGATAGTCCTGTAACTATACATGATATCTTAGTAAGAGATAAAGTATATTTAGTTGGTTCAAGTATGAGTGGAGAGGTATTGGGTCAACGGGGGATTGTTATTGAGATTGATAAAGAGGTGAATACCTATCATGATACACGAGGTGAGATAAGTTTTTTTAACTCAATAGAGTATATTGATGATATATATATAACTGGTGTTGAGAACCTACATGAAATGCAAACTCATGGAGACAGCAGAGGATTTTATGGTATGTACAATTCAGAGTTCGATTTGATAAAGTATGATTTTAACATAATAAAGCAATACGATGGAAACCATTATGGGATGGATTATGATAAGGGATACAAGATTAGATTATCGAATAAGGAAGTAGATATAGAAGGTACATTGGTTAAGGTATTAGATGAATACATTGTATATACTACTAATGATACTGTTAAACAAGGTAAAATTATGTGTCTTGAGACAATCTCATACAGATGGACTTTACTATAATAATAGGTTAATTGATTTAGAAACTAAGTTTTATGATGAATTAACAAAAAGTTATGGGAAGT
>Ga0194000_1000010_pt1 | contig 40762 bp, 54 predicted proteins | sample FLT_67_MG_FD_140346 | JGI IMG/M metagenome (GOLD analysis project Ga0194000, IMG submission 140346) | Sediment microbial communities from the Broadkill River, Lewes, Delaware, United States - FLT_6-7_MG | ecosystem: Environmental > Aquatic > Freshwater > River > Sediment | place: USA: Delaware... | reverse complement strand
CTCGTGGCTCTAACTTCTGCTTTAACTTAGGCAAGAACTCTGCCACCTGTGATGGAGATATCTGTGCTATCTGTTCTTGACTATGGTCTGACTTATGATAGTCTATCGTGGTTACAAACGCACCATTATACCATTCACCATTGTCATGCAACCCACTCTTCTTTGGCAACGGCTCTGTTAATGAATAATAGATATGCCATCCTTTACCTGATTTGCTATAATGCCAGTATGTTGGATGGGTTGCTAATAGGTCTCGTATGTTTTGAGGCATAAATGGTGTTTTGTCGATGTCAATCACTAAATAGTCCTCACTCACTATACCAACCACTGGAGCATATTTACTTGGGTTCTTATCCCTCCTTTTCTTGATACCGTCGAATGATAGCAACGGCATCTTCTTCTTTGTATAATAATACTCAGGCACTTTCTCGTCGTGATTACCCTTTTCCGGATATATCACCAAAGTCCAAATCTGTTTATCCTGCATCTCAACTGGGGGAATATAGGTCATTATTTAGCAGTCCTCTTTAATCGTTTAAGCCGTTTAGCTTTAAGTTGTTGAGCAATTACTTGCGATCTTTTTAATTGTTTAGGTGTAAGTTGTTTAGTGAGCTTTTTAACTCTTTTCTTTTGTCCAGCCTTTGCCTTACACTTTGCCAAAAACTCTTCAAGTATTGGATCAGTTTCCATGACTAGACCTCCTTTATTCTAGGTTTCGATCACTTATGCTCTCTTTATCAAGTCTAATAATAAATCTTCCTAACTGGCCAGGTGGGAGTTGCTTAGTTTCTTGAGCTTTAAGGGCCCTACATAATGTTGTGACCTTATAATAAGGTGTTTTGGTTGCTATTGCTATTTCCTTTGCAGTTAGGTTATATTTGTACAGCAAAGTAATTTGTTCGGCCTGTTCTTTTGTTAGATAATCACTCATAATTTTAGTATCTCCTTTAGTTTTTATGGTGGGTTTTTGAACTTATAAATAACATATTATCATATATTCTAACTAAAGTAAACACTTATTTTCTATTTACTTTGTAAACGTAAAATGTGAAGGCCTATTGACCAACTATTTTAAGCGAAATGAAACTTAGACCGCTACACATGAACTGTCCGATGAAATGTGAAGGAATTTTGTTAAAATATGTAATAAAATCAAGTACTTAGAGATTTGTCAAAATTTGGAAGAATACTTAATAAAATCAGCTACTTATAAGCTACACCAACGTCATTACACCGGAGTAGAAAATGGTGGTTGCGCATAAGTACTTGATTTTATTAAGTATTTTAACAAAATTACACCCTACACCGAATTTGGACGTACAAAACTTTTCTATATATACGTATATTACCATATAAAAAGACATATTATATTATATATATATATATAGTGTAGTAGTGTAGTAGTGTATATATAAAAGAAAAGCTAATAAAATCAAGTACTTACGCTCATTCTACCACCCACTCTTGGCCAGGCTTCAGTGTTAAAAGCTCACGAAACTTTTTACGGTCCTAACCTTCTGTCTGTACAAGCCATTTAACTGTTTAAAAAGAAAGGCTGTGACTTTCATCACAGCCTTTCAGAATTGCTTAAGACTTTATTGTTGCTGTAGGCTTCAGATTGTCAAGATAATCCTTCATGGCCTGAATCTGTTCTTCTGTCACGATCATATTGTCTTCTGTTTCTTCTACTATCATACAGCCTACATGTTGAAAGTCAAGTCCTACATCTTTTTTAGTATTACTAAGCATATTCAGCTCCTCTTTGTGTTATGGTTGAGCCTGACCCTTATTGGCCAGGCTCAGATTAATTCTTACCAACCAAGTTTGTTCAGTTCAACAACTGCGATCATGGTCTTGTTGTTGATTCGCTGAGACACTATGGTCTTGCCAGCTTCTTTCAGGTCTGACCTGATATATGTCAGGTTGGAGCTCACGTTCTTGCTGGTGATCTTCAGCTCTTCTGACAGGTCTTCAATACAGTTGAATCCTGACTCAATTAATTCAAACACACGGGACTTCATGGTCTGACCTTTTGATGCTGCCAGTCTTTCGTTCTCAGCTGTCAATTCTTCAATCTTTCTTGCCATTTCTTCTTGTGTCATTTCTTTAGCCATTTCTAACTCCTTTTGTGGACTTGCCACATTTGTTTAATTTTGATTGAGATTATTCTCAATCACTTATATAAATATTATATCACAAGAAAATATAAAAGTAAATAGTTTATTTTATTGTTTTAATTCTTTTTATGAACAAGAATTATAATTCAGATGCTGATTCATGTAATGATTACGGTTTATAGAATGAATGTAATTAAGCAAATGAATGTGATTAAGCAAATGAATGTAATTCATTTAATGAGTGTGGCTCAGCTGGTGAACACAGCTCATTTAATAATTGCAGCTCATAAAATGAATCTCACTCATTAAATGAATCTTCTTGGCCAGATTTTATTATTTGTTCAATGAATCTCATTCATTAAATGAATTAAAATAAGTGCTTGATTTTACTACATATTCATTTAATGAATCTCGCTCATAAAGTGGGCGGGGGTGTATTCATTAAATGAACGGGATTCATCTAGACGTCCAGGGTAGGTGTTTGCAATTTTTACAGTAAAGCTTCACAAATTTTGTGAAATTTCCTGGACATGGTGTTTGCAATTTTTACAGTAAAGCTCCATAAATTTGTGAAGCTTCCTGGACATGGTACCTCCACAATAAACGTTTATGAAATTAACTGTTTACAAAGTCACCATAATGTGGTACAGTTATAATATGGAATCCTTCAAAGACGCATATAATAAAAACATTTTAGGCTTAGATAAAGATGGATCAGAAGCTGATTTGGAAAAACCTTTCATAGGTGATCCCTATGATTTATCTGCGCATGAACAGGAAGAACTACAATATCGATATAAGTACATTCATGACCCAATTGATGTTCTAGCCAGGATATATAGATTAACACCGAATGCCACAGAAAAATATATCCTAGAGCAAAATATTAAACAGGTTGATTTATCCGACCCAACAAAACTTGCCGAATTTGAAACTTATGTCAATGGTAAGTATAAAAAGCAACGGATCCAACTCACGGGTTTAGTTGCAATTCATACCTTAAAATCCTGGAAACTGCTCGCCCAAGCCAACGATGATCTACTGGCCAGTGTTGGAAAAGCGGCAGAACTAGCGAGTTTGTCTCCTGATCCTGATCCTAAAACTTTAAATACTCTAGCCAATACCCATACCAAATTAGTTAATCAGCATGACATGATAAAGCAGGCTGTACAGGTGCCAGCGGTTAATGACTTGAAAGGTAAAGTCGATGCACTGACCAAACAGCTAGAGGACCTAATCGATGAGATAGACGGTGATGGGTTTAAGCTGCCGTCTGAGGAGACGAATGAAACTAAAGAACCGGACGTGGCGAATAAATAACCTTTATTATATCATAGACAAGAATGGTAAGAAGGTTAAGTTCAAGATGAACTGGGCACAACAGTTGCTCTACTTCGGTATGTGGTACTTTAATGTCATTCTTAAAGCTCGACAGTTAGGTATGACAACGTTTATATGCATCTTGTTCTTGGATGCTGCATTATTTAACAAGAACACATCTTGTGGTATCATTGCTCATAACAGGGATGATGCTGAAAAGTTCTTTGAAAAGAAGGTAAAGTTTGCTTATGAAAACCTGCCAGAAGAGATCAGACGAATACGTCCTGCTAATACCGACTCCGCAAAACAATACAAGTTTTCTAATGGATCGTCGATTACAGTCGGAACGAGTTTGCGGTCAGATACATTACAATTTCTTCACATTAGCGAATACGGAAAAACATGCGCGAAGCATCCGGAAAAAGCTAAGGAAATTAGGACAGGAGCCATTAACACAGTCCACGCTGGAAACTTTTGCTTTATTGAATCGACAGCTGAAGGTAATACAGGAGACTTCCATACAGTGGCGACATCAGCCCTTGGAAAGCTACGAGCAGGAGCTAGACTATCTGCTTTAGACTTTAAGTTCTTTTTCTTTCCTTGGCACCATCACCCAGAGTATATCCTGGCCAGTGATGACTATGACTTAGATACAGAGATGCCTGAAGAGCTTCATAAGTACTTTGCTGAGCTTGAAGAGAATGATGGCGTAAAACTATCAGATTACCAGAAACTTTGGTATTGGAAGAAATACGAGGTTCAACAAGACGAAATGGTTAGAGAATATCCATCAACACCTGAAGAAGCCTTTTCAGTTCCATTACGAGGGGCCTTTTATGAGATACAAATTAGGCGTCTTATTAAGGAACGAAGACTTGGTAAATTTGCATATGATGAAAGCCTACCTGTTCATACAGTGTGGGACCTTGGTATTATGGATCATATGTCTATTTGGTTTATACAAGTTGTTGGTAACTGGATTCACTTTATAGACTATTATGCAAATACTGATAAAGGCTTTTTACATTACCGAAAGATGCTTGATAGAAAGGGATACCAATATGGACAACATGTTGGACCTGTTGATCTTGGATCATCCCAGCATACAGATAGAGAGGAAACTGAAACTAGAACAGAAGTTGCTGCTAAAGCTGGTATTGAGTTTATTGAACTGCCAAAAGAAGTTGATATAGTAACAGGCATTAACCGAACAAGGTCTATGTTTAGCAGATTCTGTTTTGATTCAGAAAAATGCTGTGATGGTGAATTTTCTGGGTTTGGTGGGCTTCAAGCCTATACAAAAGCCTGGAATGAGAAGATGCGATGCTTTGATGATAAACCAGTTAGAAACTGGGCAAGAAACTCAGCTGATGCATGTAGATACGTAAGCCTTGCTATTCAAGAGGAAATGTTATCTAATGCAATGTATAATATAAATGATTATGACAGAAGGGCCAGAGAAGCTTATATTAACAGAAGAAACAAGGTTGCTGTATAATGCCAAAAAACGCTAAGCCATCAAGAGATATTTATATTCAGGAGTTTGAGTCTGAAGAAATGACTTGGGAAGAAATCCAAATGACTGCGCGACAGGAAATTGATGCAGCCATAAGATTTCAAAAGAATGTAATTGTCCCTAATAGAGAAATAAACTGGGACAGATATTATGGTAGACCTCTAGGTAACGAGGTTAAAGGCAAATCACAGTATATGTCTCGAGATCTTCTTGAGACTATAGAATGGATTCTGCCTAACCTCATTAAATTGTTTGCTTCATCTGATCACAAGGTAAGTCTTAGAATTCGAAACCAGACCACAGCACAGCCAGGAATTACACCTGAGCAACTTGGAACGGCCTTAATGGACTATATCTATAAAGACCTCTATACAGATGACTCGCTTGGCTTATTTAATGTTTTCTATACTTGGTTCAAAGATGCTCTTGTATCCGGGTCTGCATATACTAAGATCTTTTGGGAGATTGATACGACCTTAGAAGACATGGATGAAGTTGTTGACCAACAAAGGTATGATGAGCTTTCTGTATTGCCAGAGGTAACTATCAATCAAGTACGACTGATACCTGGAACAGGTCAGGCAGCTGTTAAAGGGCAGATTGAGAGGATTTCTAAAGATCAATTAGTATGTGACAATATTCCACACTGGGAATTTATATTTGAAGAATTTACCAGAACTATGAATGACGATTCTGGTAAAGGCTTCACTACAATCGTTTCTATGGACTACTTAAATAGGATCAATGAATCTTTTTCAAAATCAGATGAGCCCTTCTTTTATAACTTAGAGCTCGTCGAAGCCCTGGCCAGAAATGATGCACATGTTGATTTTACTAACGAAGATGAAAGAAAACGATACTTAGACTATGAGGTCCTTAATGAGTATGTAGGAGCTACAACCAAAGGCCCAAAACGTAGAATTCAACTTACCGAATGGTACACAAGAATAGATGTAACTGGTGACGGTTTTTTAGAAGATGTTAAAATTTATATAGCAAATTCAACAATGATTAGATGGGAGCTTAATGCAGCTAATTTTGTTCCATGCGCTAAGATTAGCCCTATTCTTGACTGTTACAAATTTCAGGGTATTGCATACGCTGATTTGATAGTTGAGCTTCAAAACTTAAAAACAAGTCTTATTCGTAAGATGCTCGATAACTTTGATCTTCAAAATTCTGGTCGTTGGTTCTTAAAACCAAATACACCGATTGATATGACTAGATTTTTAGACAATATACCTGGGGATGTTCATAGAGTTGATCCAAAAAAGATCAAGAATGAAGCTCCTAGAGGGTTTGATGTTTCTACATTGTCTCTATTAGAATATGTTGAAGGTACGAAAGAAAACCGTACTGGTTCTACTAGGTATAATCAAGGAACTGATGCCGGATCACTTAACCAAACAGCTCATGGGATTCAAACAATCATGTCCGCGTCTATGAAGCGGATTGAGATGATTGGCACATTGTTTGCTGAGGGCGGTATTAAAGACTTCTTTAAGAAGTCTGCTAAGTTGGTCCAGCAAAATTTGTCTAAACCATTTATTGCAAAAATAAATGGTGAGGACGTAACAATATCTCCTGATATGATTCAAGGGGATATTGAGGCTATGGTTGACATGGGTACAGAAGATCAAGCGGGACGAATTGAGTCACAAAAACTGCTTCAGATGTCCGCAGTTTTATTTGATCTTAATACTAAGTATCCAGGTCTTATTACTCCTGAGAAAGCTAGGAATCTTGCAGCAAAATATGTTGCAGTTCTTGGTTATAATGCCGATACTTATCTTGCTTCAAATCAAGAGTTCATGCAGTCACAGCAACAAGCTGAAGAAATGCAACAAGCACTGCAACAGTTCCAGATGGCTATGCAGCAGATGGAAGTGGAAATGAAACAACGTGGTGTCGAAATTGATGAGATTGAAGCTTTTGGTGATCTGCTAATTCAACAGGAAGAACTTAAACTTAAGCTACTTGAGCTGAAACAGAAGGGGGACCAATCGAACAATCAGATGCAAGTAGACATCTTCAAAGAGATATACGCTCAGATGCTGAACCCAAGGGAAAAGCAGAAAGCGATCGAATACTTAGATTAGGAACAGCTGCTGAGCAGTTTGTTCCTTTGCTTAGGGAGTTCTTTGAAGAGGAAGAGCATGATAACTGGAAAGCTTTTAAGTCATTAGCCCTTAAAGCTGACTTAAATACCTACCAGATGGTTAGTGCACAAGCAAGGGCTTTAGACAGATTAAAGAATCATTTGCTTGATTACATTGAACAGAAAAACTTAGTGAGTTTAATGACGATCCGACAACAGGGATCAGGAGACGAACATGGCCAAAGAAAATACAGACAACGCGTTTGATATTTCTGATGAGGACTTTGATAACATGCTAAATGCTGGCATGGCTGGTGAAGTCAGTGCTGAGGAAAATGAAGATGGTGTAATTAACCTTACACTTTCCAATGATGATGATGATGATCAAAATGATGGCTTGAATAGTGACAGTCAGGATGATCTTGACATCGATGTAAATGGTATTCTTGATGATGACGATGACGATGATAAAAGTCAGAATAATCAAGGAGTGCCACAGACAATGACCATTGTGCATAATGGTAAAGAGCAAGAATTGACCCTTGATGAGGTGCGAAATTTTGCTCAAAAAGGTTATGATTATGAGACTAAAACCAAACAGTTGGCACCACATCGTCGGCTTATTACCTTGGTTGAAGAAGATGAAGATCTTCAAGGTCTTATTAATAATTATGTTGTTGGTAAAAGTGTTGGCGAGGTTAAGAAGCGAGAGGACTTCGACACTGAAGAAGATTGGCTTCAAGCAAACCTTGAAAATGTCTTAGCTAAAACAAATCCATTTACAACAGGTAAATCGGAAGCTGAGAATACTAGCACTACTGAAACTGACATAAATTTAAACACGAATCCGGCCGTGGGAGTTTATGAAAGGCTTCAAGCCCGGGACAAAGAAAACTATGAAAGTGTTGTACCCGTGATGATGAAGGTTGCTCAGCAGCTATCAGTTGCTGACTACAATAAAATCACACAAAGCGAAGATATGGTTATTAAATTTTACGACAAAGTAAAGGAGCAAGTTGTAGGTCAAGGTTCCAACTCTGGTGGTAACAACAATGTTAATACTGGCCATGGAAAACAAAGAACCTTCAATCTCAGAAGTAACCGCACCGCACCTGGCAAAAGAACTCCCAAGAAAAATGTTTGGGAGCTGAGTGACAATGAATTTGAAAAACAGATTCAAAGAGCAAAAGGATATTAATTATGGCTGGATCATTAAGCGATAAAACTGCTCACTATCACGCAGATGACAAAGCTGTTCAGGCTTCAATCCTTGCGGATTTGACCGCCTTAGCAACAGCGATCACAACTTTGACAGCACAGCTTGATGCCGACGCTGGTGTTACTGATACTGACTATGCTGCTAACTGTGATCCAACTCTGGAACTCTCGTGAGGTAGCTATTTCAATTTGTTACAAAAAGATTAAGGAGATTTAACTTATGGGCTTAACTAGCACAAGTGTTATTCCTATTAACATTGAAGGTTTCTATGACAGAAACTTGCTCAGACGTGCTCTGCCAGCTTTACTTTATTCAAAGTTTGGCCAGACCCGTCCTCTTCCAAAAAACGAAGGTAGCAAGATTACTTTTCGTAGATACGGTTCATTATCGGCAAATACTACTCAACTGACTGAAGGTATGTCACCCGCAGGTACAGTATTGAGTTCAACTGAAATTTCTGCAACCATGGGACAGTATGGTGACTTTGTTACTATTACTGATAAGCTGATTGATATGGGTCTCGATCCTATCCTTCTTGAAGCTGGTGAAATCCTTGGTGAGCAAGCTGGTCTTTCCATTGACACTATTCATCGGGCTGTACTACTGGCCGGTACTTCTGTAAGGTACGCGGATGGTGTTGCTGCAAGAACCAATATTATTAAAACCATTCAGATTTCTGACATTAAAGTTGTTGTGCGTGCCCTTGAAGGTGCTAATGCATCTAAAATGCGCACAATGAATATGCCTACTGAAAAGGTCAGTACCACTCCGCTTCGTGCCGGTTTTATCGGTATTACACATACCGACTGTCGCCAGGACATTGAAGCCCTGGATGGTTTTATTCCTGTTGAAAAATACTCTTCTCAGAAAGATGTAATGGAAGAAGAGATTGGTGAGTGTAAAGGTATTCGTTTTCTTGTAACTACCAATGCTGGAATTGTTGTTGACTCTGGTGGTACCGCGGTAACGAATAGCTTGGTGTATACCACTGCAAATACTGCATGTGACGTGTATCAAACTTTGATTCTGGCCAAAGATGCCTATGGCATTATTCCGCTCCAGAAGGGCGGTGTTATGAATATCGTGAAAAAGGCCAAGGATTCTGGAACTGAGGATCCATTAAATCAGAGAAGTACATCGGGTTGGAAAGCCTACACAGTTGCAAAAATTCTGAACGATACTTTTATGTACAGAATTGAGCACGGCGTAACAGCCCTTTAACCTTAACGGGCGCCTTCGGGTGCCCATAACTTAACCGGAGGATGTCCATGAGCGACGACAAAAAAGATACTGGAACCACTGAAAAAGTGAAAGAAACAGAAGCTGCCAAAAAGAAAAGATTGGCTGAAGAAAAGGCAGCTGAAGAAAAGGCAGCTGAGGCTGCAAAGAAAGCAGCTGAAGACCTTGCTAAGAAAAAAGCGAAAGAACTGGCAGCTGCTAAAGAGGCTGAAGCAAAGGAACTTGCTACCGTCGAAAAGAAATATGAAGATGATAAGGCTGCTCCTCGTCAAAAACGTTTTGTTTGTAAAGTTCAGCATTTGATGGCTGAAAGCAAATCAGAACGTGATATGCCAATTCCTGTGAATGACCTTGGTGACCATGCACACGGTAAAGCAATTTGTTATCCGGGTAAAGAAGTTGTTCTTTCTCAGGTACAAATTAATATTTTAGAGGATGCAATTGAACAGGTTGAAATGACTTTACCAGATAATTCTGGTGTCCATGAAGAAGCAAATCCACTTGCTGCTGCTGAAAAGCTTTACCCAAGCTTTAAAGCTAGACGAAATCGCCATACAGGTGCAATTGTCATTTATAAACATGACCCAAGATTCAGTGTTATAACCTTAAGGCCTTATGACCCTGAAGTTGAGAAAGCAAAAGCAGAAGCAAGAGAAAAAAGATAAGGAACTAACAAATGGGTACTCTATCTACTACAGTTGACAAAGTACGTATAAGAATCATTGAGAATAAAACACGATTCTTTTCTGATGATGATTTTTTATCATTAGCTAATGATTCCATCCAGGAAATCTTTGATGAACTTGTGGGGATGGAGTGCAAATTAGTTGCTAATTATAGTGAACAAACCCTGGTCGCTGCCACCGCCGAGTATACCATCACTGGGATCGATACACTGATTCCGGAGATGGTATACGTGGATGAGGTTGAAGTTCCTGTATATGACCCATTAAGACCTGATGAATTGTCATATGAACAGACATCGACTGGGATTAAATTTTATAATCATGACGATGGTCAAGATGCATTAATTTGGTATTGGGGGCCAGTTCCAGTACTAACAGACTTTGATAATGATGACCTCCCATGGGAAGGAATTTGGAACAATGCTATAATGCGATCTCTTGTTGTAGAGACTAAAGAGATTCGTACAAAGAAAGTAAATAATACAGCTGCTTTAGCAACTTCAGCAGCTGAAAAAGCTATGAATAGATCAGTTGCAAGATATGGCACTATTCAAAGAATAATTAGAACTAGAATAAAAGATAGAAGGTAACTATGTACGAACAGCTAATAGGTGATCAATTTTATGAAGAAGAGGTTCAGGATCTGCTTTTTCAGGGATTTCCTAAAGGTCTCAATACGAAACTTCGTGCGCCTTTAATTGCAAATGATGAGCTGGCTGAATGCTTAAATTTCTTTTTCCGGCCAGGTGGGAAACTCATCACAAGGCCTCCTGTCGTCGCAGTTACTGATACTCCGTTAACCGGAGCACCTCATGATAGAAAGACGGCAACTTTTACTTCTGGTAAAGCAATAATCTCATCAGATAAAGATGGTCGAGTATACTACGACTCAGGAGATACACCTACATTAATCAGCACAGTTGAAGGCACTCCATTCTTATTTCCATATAAAGGCGCAATGCTTATATGTGATGGGTCTTATCTTAAATACTGTGTAGACACAAGTGAGATTAAGATTGCATATGATGCAGGTGATGACGGTATTCAGTACTCTAATTGGGACCTGGATGACACTGACTTAATTGATACAGGTGGTGTGGCAGTAAGTACTAAAATTGGAGCAAGGTTTACATCTGCTTCTTGGACTGCAAGTTATACAATGCCTATAACAAAGGTTCAGTTTAAGATAAAAGCTACAACAGCAAATGCTACTTGTGCAGTTCGGCTACGTACTACAGCTGGAGTTTTAATGGCAGAAAAAGCACTGATTGGGACTATAGACCAGTCAGCTGCACAGTACTATTCTGTTTCATTTTCTGCCTCTGATATAACTACTGAAATGAGTCCAGGAACTGAATATGACTGCCTTCTTGAAGGTGTTGATTTTGAGCTGCATTGTACTACTGTTGGAAGCAGTGGTACTTTATATAATAATGGGACCAATGATCCACTTAAAGACCCTATAATTAAGATTCACCCAGGACTTCCGCCTAAAGCTGATTACGTAGGTCTTTCTGGCCGGTCATCTTCATCCCGGTTATTTCTTAAAAACCCTGATGAACCTGGTCGTGCGTACTATAGTAATCTTTCATACCTTGACTGGTCTACTGAAAATGGCGGAGGATGGGTTGGAGTATTTGACGATGATAAAAACAGTTTTCCAATAGGAGGCTTTGGATTTTTATATGGCGTGTTTTATATTTATGGTTCAGAAGAGGGCCCGTATTTAGGTACATTAACAGGGGAATCTCCTGCTCAATATAAAATCACACCATCATTCCAACATGCTGTTGCAACCCAGGAAACTTTGATAAATACAAATGATGACCTCTGGAATGCTTCAAGCTCAGGAATTGATCATTTAAAAGGCGTTCAAGAATCAGGTGATATTAGAGCACATTCTATCACAGAACGTGTATCAGATAAATTTGATTCCTACTGGGGGAGCACAGCATTTGCAGGATACGATCCTACCTATGGAACCTATCTAATCCAATTACCTGGAAGTGATACAGTTCTAATTGGGTTTACTAAGCTCCCTTTTAGCGAACCAGGAGAGGCTCAGCGTGTAGGATACCCATGGGCTGAACTTAGTTTTCCTTTTACTCCTACATACTTTTCCCAGACAGAAGATACTTTTGTTATAGGAGCAGATGATAAATATTTTTATAAATTTGCTTTGACCGGGGTAAAGGATAAATTAACAATGGCACCAACGTTTTTAATGAAATCAGCAAGTGTAGTAATGCCTGGAACCACAGTAGATATAATGCAATTTCAGATATTTGCTGCAGCTTTAGGCGGAGCTGAAATAAAGCTTGATATACTTGTTAATGGTAAAAGCGAAACAGCTGCTCGAACAGAAACAATTTCATTACCAATGAGTGATACAGTAACAGTAGCTGATTTGGCTGGGATTTTAGTTAGTGACTGGCTGTCGGCAATAGGTAGTGATGGTGCTCCATTATACTTTGAAGATACAAATATAAATTGTTTTGAAGTGCAAGTTAGAATTTATGATGTAATGCTTTCTGGCTCGCCTTTAAACTTTGACGGATTTAGATTAGCAGTTGACGAGGTGAACAAATGACACAAGTACTTTTTACAGATAGTGACTCTGGACGTGATGCATTATACATACTGCAGAATAATTTAAAAGATGACGTTTATCCATCATTAGCTGCCATTGTAGCAGGCTCAGGAGTTGCAGTATCAGCTAATGATACTCTTATTGGATATCTTAATGGTAAGTTAGTTGAGGGCGATGCAATTACACTTACTGTTTTAGACCCAAGTGGTGATGAGTCACTCGAGATTAAAGTGCCCGACGATGGAATTACTTATGCTAAGCTTCAAAATATTGTAGACAATAATAGAATCCTTGGCCGGGTCTCTGGTGCAGATGGTGCTGTTGAGGAACTAACAGCAACTCAGGTTAAAACTATACTTGAGTTGCCACAGTCACAATACGGTTTAGTTCCATCTTGGGTCTCAGCTACTGAAATCTCTTTCAGTGCGGGACAAATATTTGACTCAGATAAAACTGATCTACTTATACTGCCTTCAGCTTTGAATAAGCTCATAAATGCAACTTGGGCTGAAGGCTCAGGGCTTGGTGGGTTATTTACACATGGGACCGCACCAGTTGCAGCAGCTACAGAGTACTACTTTCATTTAATAAAGAAAGATTCTGTTGGAACTATTGACGGTGGTTGGGACACAGATATTGACGGCACTCATATTCCTACGGGATGGTCTAAAGCTAAATGCATACACTTTGATCAAACGGAGTCTGGTTCTGCGAACTTAAGAGCCTTTAGAGCCTATGAAAAATCAAATGGTGCTATAAACGTAATGTGGGATGACTATCAAATTGATGTATCTTCATTTGCGATAAATGAAGATACAAAGTATGAGTTTCAAGTTGCTGCACCACCGTATTCAAAGGCACGATTAAGATTAGACCTTGCGTATGGGGTAGCTACTCCTGTTTACTCACGTACTTTTCCAACAGATATGCCTACTCCAAGCGTTACATTAGCGACTGAAGCTGAGATTTCTACACAGTATGGATACGATACACCATACCTTTGGGCTGTACTTGATGACGAAAGTAAGTTTGCTTTTATACACCACATGCCAAGCCACGTAAACCTTGGATCTGTAGATAATATAATAGTAATTGAGTATATTAACGAAAGGACATACTAATGCCTTATGTAAAAGACAAAGATAATATTGATGGGTATACACGATATCCTTACAAAGGTTTTGTATTTATTGATTCTGCAGACCCAAGATTTGTAGCACATCTAGCTAATAAAAAAGCTTGGGCGGATGCTGATTTAGCACGAGTTAAAGAGATATCTAATGCGTCTCCTAAGCTCATAAAAAATAAATATACAAAAGCACAAGTCGATAACTTCATCAATAGTGGTATATTAGATGCACCTGACACAGCAACAGCTATTAAGAATATAGCTAAAGCACTCAGGAAACTTGCTTACCAAACTATTGCGTTAGACTAAAGGAGAGCTTTATGACAAATGGATTTCCACAATTATATAGACCTGACTTATTCCCCACCTCAAGAACAGGTTTAGGTCAAACCTATATAGACCAAATCATGAAAGCTGTTGTGCCTCAACTTGTTGGCTCTGTTGAGAGTAGAGAACAAGATATTACAAGTCTTACTGGCCAGGCTGTAGGGCTAAGTAGAAGTGTCTCTCAAGACCTTTTAAAGGATGTTTTGCAGAACTATACTACTGATCTTGAGAATAGAGGTATCCTCAACAGTACAGTTGCTGGTGAGACACTCGGTGGTGCAACTGGTGAGGTGCTAAAGAATATCTCTAACCAGGTATTTCAGGCAGGAATGACAGGTGCACAACTTCAGCTTGGTACACCTGACTTACTTGGTGGTCTTGCACAACTTGGTCAAGTATCTGAAAGTAAGGACCCAAGTGTACCACAAAAAATTCTTGCTTCAATTTATACTGGTTCCCAATAAGGAGTGAATTATGGCTAGGCAGTCAGATGCAACAGGTAGAAGCCTGAGTGGCAAAGAAAAGAAAGATATTAAGGATAAAGCACGTAGTCAAGCTGCTGAACGACGAAATGAAAGAGATCGTACAGACCCTACACGGCGCGACCCAAAACAAAAAGCTCCAGCAAAGTCTGTGCCTAAAGATCTTTTAGGCACAATTAAAGACCTTTTTGCACGCAGTAAAGAACCTGCAACAACAAAGCAACTTGCAGATTATGAAAAGAATCTCGGTAAGATTCGTAATAAGGACGCTGCACGAAGGAAGGCTACTGAAGACCTATTAAGAGATGTACCTGCGAATGTAAGGTCTTTAGTTACACGAGGTGGCTTTTACCGTGATCAAGATATTCAGCTTGCAGGTAGACGGGGAGTTGTAGGTTCACTAGTAAACCCATTTGGTGCTTTAGCAGGCGGGGCTATGGCTATAGGTAAAACTATATTTAAAGGTGATACCTACTTTGAGAAAGCTGGTGAGGAACTTGGTGCTCCTGCTGAAGATGTTAAAGAAGCAATTCGAATTGACCGAGAATTGCGAGGAATTACAAATAAAACTGATAAAAGTAAGCAAGGTCGTCGAGGTGAAGATAGAGACGGAAATGAGACAGACTATCTTTTGCCTTTAATGCTTGCTGGTGCTGGTGCTGGTGGTTATGCTCTTGGCGGAAACAGTGGAGGCGCAGGTGACTCAGCTGACCTTTTAGGAGATATCTATACACAGTTTAATGCAACACGAAGCCCAATTAGCTTTATGCTTGGCGACCAAACAGTTTCATTTACACCAAGAGCAAATAGAGATGAGCTCCAAATGCTTATGAACTATCAATTGGGTAGTGATAAACTAGAGCTTGAAGAGCCTTCAACAGTTGATAAAATTACTCAAGGCATTGGGGTTGCAACTGACCTTTTAGGCCTTTACAAAAGTTTCTAAGGAATAAATTATGGGTAACTTTTTCAGTACAGCAAGTAGAAGCCCTAGACCTGGAGATATAGGTACAGAGCTTTTGGACCTTGATTTAAGACGGGATAGCTTTGAAGCCAGTCAAGAACAAACACAAAATACCCTTCTTAGAAATGCTATGGCAGAGGCGCGCAACAAAAAGCTAAGTCAAAGTCTTTTAGGTCTTGAAGATGTCTCTAAAGAAGGTGTTCAGCTATGGGCTCAAGAGAATCAGGTTACTGCTCAGGAGTTCGATAGTTTAAAGCCAATTCTCGAACAAAAGCTTAAGCCTATAAAATATCTCAATAAAGAAAATGAGCGGGAGTATTGGCAAGAGAATCCAGATACAGGTGAAAAGTTTAACATTGTTAAAAAGGACAAAACACCAAAACGCTATCTCAATAAAGAGAATGAGCATGCTACTTGGCAAGAAAATCCTGAGACAGGCGAGCGTATAAACTATCAGGAAAAGAAAGGACCAAAGAAAGAGTATGGTGCAGTTCTCAAAGATGAGAATGATAATCGGTACCAAATATCGCCTGAAGGCAAACGAGTTTACATTGATCAACCTAAAGGAATAACAGAACAGTACAGCCCTGTTATGACCGATGAAACTGGTAGAGAGTACCAAACTGCTCCTAACGGTAAACGCGAATACCTACCCTCTACTGGCCAGGAGGGTTTAAATAAAGTGGCTCCTTGGTACAATACTATGACTAAGGACATTCGTAACTATTATACAAGTGGTAACTTTGAACCTACTGCTGTACAACAGGCAAATATTGATAGGGCTACATCACGAACATATACTCTTGTAAATAAGATATCACAGGAGCAGGAAATTACACAAGCTGAGGCATACCCAATTGCAGTGTCTCAGATTACTAAAGAACGGAATGTATCACGAGTAGTTGATGAAACCCTTCCAGCAGCAAATAAAGGATTTAGCTCAAACCAGCAGGAAACAACTTTGCTTGTTAAAGATATGATTAACAATCAGGTGCCAACATACTTAATTGGTGAACAGCTTCTTGATAAAGGATGGACTGACCAAGAAGTGTCTGAGATCTTAAACACAGCGGCAAGACTGATACCAGCTTCACAGGCAGGAATTGATTTACAGACACTTAGACAAAACATGCCAAAGCAGGGATATAGTGTTCTTGTTAATGGGAAACGTTGGACTAGAGAAGGCAATTATCTTATTAATAAAGAAGGTGATAAGGTGAGCATAAATGGTAGATAATATATTTGAAGTCTTCAAATCAGATATGGAGAGATCGCCAGTTCTCTCTCCTTCTAACCGTGCTGTTGGCAGTGCTCCAACAACAAACGAAACAGAAAGAGAAGTAAATGCTGTCCAAGAAAAAGTTGGAGAGGGATACCCAGTCTTAAATGAGAATGAGACAACACAAGCTATTCTTAATGAATTGAATGGATATGCAGCACAAGTAGCAGCAGCAGATATCCCTGAAGCTGATAAAGAAAGACTACTTCAGTCTATCCGTCAGGAATCTGAAAACACTATCGCAAAAAATGATATCCCTTTAGAAACTCCGTGGATTGACCCTATTGATATTGTGTCTGGCCCTTTAGCTTTCTCTAAAGGTGCATCTAAAGTATTTGGTAAACTTACCCGTGGTGTTCTTACAGGACCTGGAGTACTGAAGCTATCTGATGGCTCACTTGTTAAAGCTTTAACTGCAGCCCTTGTTGCAGATGTTACTGTTGGCCAGGGTATTGAAATTGCTGAAGATGAAATGACAGAAGCTGATGTCCCATGGTATGTGCAAGAGCCAATTAAACTTGGTGCTATGATTGCAGTAGGTGGCTATGCTCAAATGAAAACTGAGAATGCTGTAACTGCAATTGCTGATAGGATAAGAAAACAAGGTGGCAAAGCCCCAATTGAAAAAGTTAAGAAGGCAGTTAAGACAGCTCAAACAAATCTTGAAGAAGAATTGTCTTTAGTTGCCACAACTAATGCCATTAATAATAAAGCTGCTAAAAGAGACGTTTTAGAGGAGTTTAAAGCTCCTAAAAAGGCTAAAAAAGAAAAGACAGGCAAACAGCGTGCAACAGAAATCAAAGCTACTAAAACGCCCCTTTTTAGCGATGATACTATCACAAATCCAAATAAAAACTATGCAGGCTTAGAGCAAGTAAAAGCTGCTGGTAAAGATATATACCCTGAGTCATTTCAAGAGGCAGAAGCTATTGAAGAATTCTTTACTTCTAAGCCAACTGCAAGAAAACTTATTGCTAAGCTTAAAGAAGAAAAATTTGAGGGTGTTGCAGAAGAAGGGTTTGCAAGAAAATTTTTTGGTAGTGAAAAGCCACCAGTTGACAGAAGTAAACAGGTTCTTGCAGAAGCTAAAGCACACGCTGGTGCTAACTCTGTTACAGGTATGGTTGGGGGAACCTTTGCAGGTCTTGAGACAAACGATGAAGGTGAAATTACTGGATTTAACATCCCTAGGTCTTTAGCAGTTGGTGTACTTGGGGCACTAGGTGGGGCCTATACTGTTAAGAATTATTCTAAGTTTATTGCTGGAGTAAAAGGTTTACAAAACACACCAAAAAATATTTTAGCTGCTGAAAGTAAGTTATTAAAGGAAACAGCTGAGAAGCTAGATGTGCTTGGCTGGGACCCTTTTAAGACCGCTTTAGGTACTGGATGGTATAAAGGACCTGAAGGCAAACTTAGAAAATATCTACCAAATAAAGATGCAAAAATTAGTTCTCCTGTTCTTGATGACATGATGGCTAATAGAAATTCTTATACGCTAAATGAACTCTTAGACTTTCCACTTATGAAAGACTTCTATAGCGATACAGTAATGGCAAACACTAAAGTTGTATATGAACCTGACACCTCTGGTGCTTGGGCTTCTTTTAACCCTGCAAATGATACAATATATCTCCATAATATAAATGGGGATACGAATAAGCTATTAGAATCTGTTATACACGAATCTCAGCATGCAATTCAAAAATTTGAAGGGTTTTCACCAGGCACAAATGACGAAATTATGGGACTCGTGTTTGATAAAGCAACAGCTGTATCAGCTAAGCCCATAAACCAAAGAAGCATTGAAGAGCAGCAGTTACTCAATGCTTGGACCGACTCTTTAAAACAGCTAGACTCCCAAGATGTAGCTGAGGTCAAGACAAGTATGAAAAATGTTTTTGGCTTTACTGCGAATAACAAACCTCAACTTGCTGACTTAGAATTAAGCCACGCCCGTGAGGTTTACAGTAATGCTGCATATCGAGCAACATATGGAGAGGTTGAGGCTCGAGTAGGTGCTCTACCTGGCCAGAGAGGGCAAATTCAAAAGATGACAGACTTGGCTACTGTCGCTGACCCTAAGATGTGGATTCAAAATGAAACTTTAATTGGACCTCTTTGGGACACACTATCAAGCCATCAAACGCAAAATGCACTTGATGCGAATATGTTTATCTCTAAGGAAATGAAGAGTAAAGGAACACCGACAACTGTAGTTCAAAGATGGGAAGACTTTGCCAATAAAAGACTCATTGCACCATTTCAACATTTTGTAGACTCTAAGATTTACCATGAAGGAATGCGTGAGCAATTTGGAATTAATCTTCCTCGTAAATACAGAATGCTTCTTGAGGACTATGATAGGCAGTCTAATAGGATTCTTGACCATGCAATGACTCTTGCTGATAAACTGAATAGGCTTGCGCCAACTCAAAAGGAACAGAAGCGCCTTATGCAAGTCCTCCGGGGTGGAGTAACTTCAGATCCAGAGTTGGCGCAAGCAGCCCAGCAGGTTCAAGATGCTTTTAAAGAGTTAAGGTTTACAGCACAGCAGATAGGTCTACGAAGCTATGACATGTATGATGCTTTTACAAAGACTCAGCGAGCACAATTGAAATCTGTAATCAGTTTCAGTAATGATAAAGATGCTGTTCTAAGGGCACAAGAAGCTCTTAAGCAGCATTATAGAGCAGGCACCTCATATGAATATGTTCCTACTTTTTTAAAATCAGAAGAAGGTGTTACAATAGCAGAACGAAAGCAGCTCACTAAAAGACTGAATAAGCTAAAAGCAACTGCGCGTAAAGCTACTGAGATTTATGATGATGAGCCCTTACCACATCTTAGAGATGAGATTGCAGAGATTGAAGCTGTACTTGCTGTTAATAAAAATAATGCTTTTAATACAAATCGTAAACAGTTGTCAAAAGGTTATGTTAATATTCTTGCACCCACAGAAGCTGCAGACTTATTAAATAAATCTGAGAAAGCAATTCGAAGTGCATCTTTTACAGCTGCTCGAGGCGTATCTGAATTAGCATTAGATATTCAAAGAAAAGGCTTTCTTGAATCTGTTGCTAAAAATACAGATTGGGCCCTTCCTAAGAGTATGCCAAAAGAATATGTACCTGCGCATTTCACTCAATTAAAAGGTGAAAGATACGGACCTTTAAATGGAATGTATGTTGATAGCCTTATTGCTAAAGACATTAATGACCTTGGCGAAGTTACTAATGAGTTTATAAGAAACTGGGACAAGCTACTTGGATTCTGGAAACTTGGTAAGGCAGTATACAATCCAGCTACTCATGTTGGTAACTTTACATCAAATGTTTTCTTAGCTCATTTAGGTGGAGTACCACCAAGTGATGTAAAAACCTATGCACAAGCAGCACAGGCGTTACAGTCTAGAATGAAAAACAAATGGTTTAAAGAAGCAGAAGGTTGGGGATTACTAAATAATACTTTCTCTGCTGCTGAACTGTCACAGTTTAGAAAGAAACTTTCAAGCTTTAGAGATCAGCCAAAGACTGTCACTACTGGCCAGAAAGTAAAAGATTCAATTGCTGATGGCTTAAGTTACCCTTCAGCTTTATATGAAAAGAATGAGCAGTTCTTTAAGCTTGCGGTATTCATTAAAGCTCGTAAGCAAGGGGAAACTATTGATCAGGCAGCAAAGAAGGCTGAGGAGTATCTCTTTAACTATAGAGATGTTCCACCTATTGTTAGGCACTACAAACGTTGGGCCTCTCCATTTTTTACATTCACATATAAGGCTTCAGGTCTTTTAGCAAAGGAAGTAGTTCGTCATCCTTGGAGACTAGCAATGTGGGGTGGAGCTTATCTCGGATTGCAAGAGGCAGCTAAATCTATGACTGGAACTACAAGTCAGCAGATTAAGTCTGATCGTAATCGTATGCCTGGCTTTGGTGTGTTTGACATGTTACTTCCTGTCAAAGATATTGATGGCAATAGACAGTACTGGGACATTAGCCGTTTAGTTCCCTTAGGACAGTACTCTGAAAAATGGGGACAAACTGGTTTGCCAGTAGGCTCTGTTGCCCCAACAGCAAATCCACTTACAAGCTTTCTTTTTGAGCTAGCTATAAATAAAGACTTGTTTACGGGTCAAGAAATATATGACACTGATCTAGATGGGCTTATGGGATTATCCGAAAAATGGTTCTGGCATTTATGGAAAGAGATGACTCCCTCCTTAGCTCCTGGAAACTATGGCTATAATAACCTAGTAAAAGGTCTTAAGTCACTCGATAGAGATATTCAGGATTATACTGGCCAGGAAGTAACAATGCAAGATATGCTTCTTAGAACTGTCCTTGCTGTCAAAGTTAATTCAGCAACTGAAGAAGCAATGAATCGAACTTTTAAAAGTGAGATAATGCGAGTTAATAGATCTATTGGCAAGAACATTAGTAAACAGAAAACTCGTTTAAGGCGTGGTGAAATCACTCTTGATGAGTATAATAAAATTGTTAACAAGCTTCAACAACAACAACAGTTCTTTCAAAATAAAGTAATTGGAAGACAGAATTTGGAGGAGTAATGGATAACCCTATTATAACTGAGTTAAGTGATTCTAGCTATACGCCTATTTTAGCACCTACTGACTGTACAGCTTATGGCTGGTGGATGGAAGATAATACATTAGAGTACTATCTTTCAATAGATGACCCTAGTCCTGTAGATGATGCAAAGGCTCCTGCTAACTTTCCAATTGATACAAGACGTTGGAGGCCTAAAGGGTCTGTTCTTTTATATGCAAAAGCAGTTTCAGGAACCCCAAATTTAATAACTTTAATAACAGAATAAGTTATAACTCATTAAGATTTATGAGAGATTATGTTGACCCAAATTATATTAAACAGGAGTAAATAAAATGGCGACACCAAGTGAAGTTAAATCAGGGTTAGACCAAATTAGTACAAGCATAACAACTGCAAAATTAAAGCTGAAGGCAGCAGTCTTAAATATTAGCAGACAAAAAACAGATTTAAGCACCATACCTTCCGACCACGCTGATGTTATTGCAACTGTAGATTCATATACAGGGACAGATGCTTTTGAGGATTTATGCAAAGCTGAACTCGCTAGGATGACAACTGAGTTTCAGGCGTTAGTTGCAGACGTAAGTTTGGCAATTATAGATTTAGGTAAAAGAACGGAATTCTAAATGGATTTTATTGCTTCAGTCCAGGCGTATACATCAGGGTATGACTCGTCACTAGAGGCATCCTCAACGCTTAATATATTGGCTGGTGATGTGCTTGTTATGATCACGAATCCAGACGCAGGGACCGGGTCAGTAACATCCATGGCAGAGGATGACGAAAGCAATGATCTAACACTTTTAGATAGTTCCACGTCCGGTCGTGATATGACAATTGGTTATTTGCTGTCTGCCGCTGCCAGCAGTGCAGCAACAATGAAAGTAACACTATCAGGTGCAGCAAATACAGCAGGCTGGGAGTTCACTTGTTTACAGTTTAGGACAGCAGCTGGAGAGACTGTAACTTTTGGTTCAGGTCCAGCATCCAATAATTCAGGGTGGGGGGTTAACCCAATATCAGGTCAATTGTCAACAACATCTTCAGATAGCCTATTTGTTGGTGGTGCATTTAATGCCAACGCTGCTTTATCAAATCATCTACTAGGGGGGTCAGCCCCAGATGGTGTGATAACTGGAACTGATGATTTTGATTTAGGATATTCTGTTTTCAGCACATCTCAAAGCAATATAACTTATGGTGCATCATCAGGGCAGGGTGTGTGGGTTGCACAAATGATAGGTCTTGATATTGAGGTATCTAGTGGCGGGTCTTTATTGCCTATAAACCGTAATTGGGAAAATGGCTTTACAGGAAATGTAACAAGAAAATGCTCTTTTAAAAGGTCTTTAGGAGGACAGCTATGACATTCTTAGATAGAGTAAAAACAGTAATATTTTGGTTCTATAACCCTCGATCTTTTCTGGCCAGAGATAGTAATGGACGGGTTATACCAGATCGAAAGCGTCGTAAGGCGTCTAAAGAATTGCAGGTTAAAATTGATTCAGGTGAAATTAAAATAGGAGATAAACCACGATGCTTAAAAAGACGAGTAAAGGGCCAAATTTCGGTCTCAAAACTAGAAAGTTAATTGAACAAGGGATTCTTCCTATAGGTAAATCTTTAGAGGAAATTTTATTTGATTTGCGTATAACTAAAGCACCAAATGTGCTTGAAATGTTTGGTTTTCTTTCTCGTGTACATCGACGTAATGGTATTATAGTTGCTGAAGGTCTGGTATCTTGCCAAAAGGTTACACAGGCATTCACACAGTATTTAGTTGATAGCCTTCAGAACTCAACTACCTCGCCTATGGACGTATTTAAATACCATGCTGTAGGCACAGGTACAACAGCTGAGGCTAACTCTCAGACTACACTTGTAACTGAAGTTGAATCGAGAGTATCTGGTACACAAGTAGAAGGTGCATCAGCAAATATATTTAAAACTGTCGCAACAGTTACATTTACAGGAACTCATGCGATTAGTGAGCATGGTATATTCTCAGCATCTGCAAATGGTACTATGATGGACAGATCAGTTTTATCCCCTGTAGACAATGTTATTTCTTCAGATGAAATTGAATACACCTATCAATTAACAGTTAATGCGGAGACCTAATGCCTTTCTCAGGGGAAGTTACAAAGAAGAGAATGTTTAAACGAAGCTCTTCTGGTGAGTTTAGCTTTACTGGAAGTATAGGGACTGGCTTAAACTTAAAGCGCTCTATTAGCGGAGTACTATCTTTCACTGGTGACTTAACTTCTCTTTATGCTAAAAGAGTCCTAAATGGCATTTTATCCTTTAGAGGTTTAGTAACTCGAGTTAAGAATGGTGTACCTGTAGGCACACCATTTGTACGTAAATTTTTAAGCATTGGCAGTAAAGGTATAAGCTTTGCTAACGGATTTTTTAGGATAGGAGGAAAAAGATGAAACGGTTAATTCTGTTTTTAGTTATTATTATATTTGGTTTCACGACTTTTGGCTTTACAGATGACCGAGTTAGACAGGTTCCTGATGGACAGAAAGTTCGTATTGTAGATGAGTTTGGTGGCATCTTAAAACTAACTCCTGATAATAAAATGGCAGTATCCGACTCTGCTTTAGATGTCTCACGTGGTAATATACTTGGTCAAACATTTGTAGAAAAGTTTGGTGAGAATTCAGACATAGATACTGCTACGGCCCCTGAAGACATCTGGAGTTATGGTGGCATATATACGTTCTCTACTACAGCAGATATTGACAGTATTTCAAGCTCTAGTGGGTCAGATACTACAGAGATTACAGTTCAGGGTTTAGATGAAAATTGGGCTTTAGCTACCCAAGTAGTAACTCTTTCTGGCCAGACTAGAGTGGCTTTAACAACACCTTTGATAAGATGCTTTAGGGCTTGGAACTCAAATTCAACTGACCTTGTTGGGACTGTTTACATTTATGTTAATGGCAGTATTACTGGTGGCGTGCCTGATACAGCTAGTGATGTGCGAGCTATTATATCTATAGGTGCTGGCCAAACAGAAATGTGTATCTATACAGTGCCAGCAGGCAAAACTGGATACTTTTATGGCGGCTACGTTTCAATGTCAAGAGTTGGAAATAACTCGGCAGTATTTACATCGCGTGTCAGAACATTCGGTGGTGTGTTTAGAGTGGCCTCTAGAATAGCATGTATTGGTGCTGGTAAAAGCTCATGGGACTATAGATACCCTTTTCCACTGCCTTTACCAGAGAAAACAGATATACTTTTAAGATGTGATGAAGTAGATGCAAATGGTTCAGGGGTATCAGGAGGCTTCACAATTCTATTAATTGACAACTAAGGACGACTTATGGCTGGTATTGCGGAAGATTGCTCTGAGTGCGGAAGACACGACGAAAGGTTAAAAACTGTGGAAAAACAGACTGAACAACAATGGACTGTAATAAACAATATGAATCGAAAGCTTAGTATGATTCTAGGCGCTGCATGCTTGGCTCCAATACTTGCGCCATTTATACTCGCTTTAATTAATTTTGTGCTTAAGTCTTTGGCAACATCTGCCGCGGCTGCGGGGTTTTAACATGAATAAAAAACAATTTTTATTCTCACTCCATTTAGCTATACTTATAATCCTTATGTACTTAAAGGGTTATACAGTAGCTATAGGTGATGTATGGGCTAAGAAAGGTGAAGGTCGTCCGCACTCTGAGAACTCAAAACATTATGACAAATTAGCTGCTGACCTTAACCTATTTAAAAATGGTAAGTACCTATCTAAAACAAGTGATCACGCATTCTTTGGAGCTTTCTGGAAAATGCTAGGTCATACATGGGGCGGAGACTGGGATGATGGAAACCACTACGAATTTTAAAAAGTTTGAAGATTTAACAGAAGAAGAGCTTGCTGAAATTACTAATGGCTGTGGTGGCAAAGGTAGTAAGATAGTTCCGCCTTATGCTACAATGTTTAAAGCTAACTGCGATCATCATGACTATGGCTATTACAAAGGAGGGAATTGGCTAGATCGACTTAAGTGTGATTATAAGTTCGGAGCAGCTCTGCTAAAGGACTCCTGGCATGGGTGGAAGGTTCATAAGACCTTATACTTTTCAGCATGGTCTGGGCTCTACCTTGCAGGAGTCCGTTTATTTGGTTGGAAGTTCTTTAACTATCGGAATCACACCTAATATGAATCCCAGCCTCTTTCAGCATGTCAAATGCAATCATCTGGGATTCATTCCATGTGCCTAAGTTAGCATCCACGTAATAGATGACCTCCCCAATCCCTACTTGAATTATAACAGCAGCACACTGCGAACAAGGAGAGTAGGGATATACAAACATTGTAGACCCTCTTAAGTCTCCTCTGCTAAACAATATAGCATTTAGCTCAGCGTGCAAAGATTGATACCGCCGAATGTCTTTTGAGGCATTATCCCTAAGCCCTCTAGGTGGGCCGTTAAATCCCTCACCTAATACATGGTTGTACTTATCAACTATGATAGCACCAACCTTATGCTCAGGGTCCTTACTCCAGTAAGCCACTTGTTTAGCCCGTTGCATAAACCTTTTATACCATTTATCCTTCATGCTGCAGCCCTCCATTTCATTGTGTATTGTCTTAAGTATTCTAACAGCTTATTCTGCGTCATATCTTTCTTTTGGAGGACCGAATAAATATACTCATCTATAGTATCTTTAAAAACTAAGTGATGAATAGTAACAGCCTCTTTCTGGCCAGAACGATGAAGACGCTTATTAAACTGTAGATAGTCATCTAAACTAAATGTAGCAGCAACCCAAATAATAGTATGCCCACCAGTTTGTAAGTTAAGTCCTCTCCCAATTGATTTAGGATGAGCAAATAAAAGAGGGACTTTCCCTCTTTTAAACTGTTGGATAATATAATTGCTTTCAGCATTATTTGAACTGCCTGTTACAAATTGTGCATTTGGAAACCGTTTTTTATAGAGCTCTACTTCGAACTTGTATTGAATCGCGCAGAGAACATTTCGTCCGGGTAAAGTCTCAAGTAATGTTTCGACGGCACGGACTTTATGATTATGTATAAAGTGTGTTCTTCTTTCTCCTCCGTCAAGATTTTCATAGATGGCTCCTTGAACAAATTGACGAAGTTTCGTGCTAAGAGATGCTTTATTGAGGCTTGCAATTTCCGCTGTGTCCAAAGATAAAACAAAATCTTTCTTAAAAGAGTCATACATTTTTCTTTCTTTATTTGGAAGGTCCAAACGAATCGTATTGAAGACTCTTTGCGGTAAAGATATGTAGTCATCACTTTGCAGTCGAAATGTGATTGGAGCAATGAGCCTATGAATCGCAGTCTCTGCTCCAAAGCGAGGCGTCCATTCGTATTTTCTATACGGGTCTTGTTCAAAATATTTTTTCCTGAATCTTCTGTAGTCGTCGCCAAGTAGTTTCCCCCTGTCTAGTATGTAGTATTGAGCCCATAAGTCTAATAAAGAGTTTGGTGTAGGTGTACCACTCAAGCTAAATATGTGGGTAAACATATCTCGCATAGCACACAAGTATCCAAATCTTTTAGAGTGATAGTCTTTTACAAATGTTGATTCATCTAAGCATAAAATTTTATAAGGCATAGGTTTTCCAGCTTTATGCATATCATATAGTTTCTCATAAAGCCAAGGTATGCCCTCATAGTTGATAATATGTACTGTAGCATTCCTCCTGAGTAGCTCATTTTTATGCGGACCATGTAGCACATCAAATGAAAGGTCACCTTGCATTTCCCAGTCTACTATTTCATCTGGCCAGGTGTTATGTGCAACTTTAAGTGGGGCTATTACTAAGACACGAGCACCGAGGATATTAGCTAAATGAATAATAATAGCTGTTTTCCCCAGGCCCATGTCTATAGCATAATACACAAACTTCATAGCTAAACCGAAGTCTATGGCCCTGCCTTGATATGGTCTAAGTACTAAGCCCATCCTTGCTCACTTTCATAGCATGAAGCATGTACACAATAGTCTACTGGAGGATGAGGTGGTCCTTTAAAAGGTTGTTGACAATTTTCGCAAACAGGCTCACCACAAACTTTACATATACCTGACTCATCCTCTCTAACCTCTTCACCACAGTCTGCACAATGAGTTATGTTACCACAGTCAGGACAGTGTATTTCAGAATAAATTAAAGAGCAACTTTTACAAACTTTATATTTTTCTATAGGCACAAAAGAGGCATCAGATCCTTCATTGAACAAAGCTCTATTCTTTTCGCTATAGCTCTTTGTATGCGTGCAATTAGGGTATGCTGAGCAGCCAAAGAAAAGGCCATAAGACCCATTCCGTTGCATCATTTCTTTTCCACATTCACAGTATAAAGGCATAGTTACCTCCAGGACTTATACCGAGCTTGGCTTGGTACTCCATACTTGGTATAATTTTTAAATTCAGTGGTTATCCATCTGCCAATATAGTCTTCCTTATTGTCCATGATTTTTTGCCGCCATGCGTCAGTCTTACCTTTAAAAATGCCAACCTTAAATTGGATTGGTTTTTCAAGCTTCTCATGCTTTTCATTTTCATAGAGCTCACATAGCATTCGGCCCATTGAGTGCTCGTACTTTTTACCCTTTGTTCCAGGAAGAATATCAATGACTTTTGCTTCAAGAGACTTATATGGTACACGTTTCATCCAGTTCCAAGTTCTTTTCCCCGGCTGGTAAATATGATGAGGTGATATCCAACAAACACCTTCTTCTTTAAAAAATTCAGTTTGTAGTTTAAAAAAGGTATCAAAAGTTTCTTCATGTTGGATGAAAGCCATAGGCTCTAAATGAATAAAAGGACAGTCTTTTAAATGTATCTCATAGGCATTTTTAAAGTAAAGCCATCGGTCCCTAAATGCTTTATCTGCTATTATATTAAAGATATAAAGGTGCGCTTCAGGTGTCTCATTATGGTCTCTTATTCTACCTGATGACTCTTCAAAGTCTAAGCCAGGAATTAAGAGCTCGCCTACAACAGGAACCTTTATACTTTTTAAAGCATGTATAATGTGCCCCACACCTCTTATAGGCCCAGGTGTTCTAGTATAAGGACCTACGAAAGGGTCAAATATAGAATGAACACCATTGCGCTTAACTGATGCGTACCCTGGTCGAAATTTAGTTGGCTCGTATGTTTTCAGTTTTTCTGCTTGGAGCATCTGGTTCTCCTCTTAATTCCATTAATGAGTTTTTTAAAGCTTCCATACAACCTGCAGCTTCTACAATATCATAACCTAAGTATTTTAACCGCTCCTCTTGTGCTTTAAAAAAGCTGTCAAGAGTGGCATCAGGTATAACTTTTGCAGCTGCAAGTAATCCTAAGTTCATACAGCAATCAAGAAACATATTATGTTCCCTTATTGCCTTCTCTGCCTCTTTCTTGCTCTTGATCCGTTTTTGCTTACCCATCGTACCTCCTCAATAAATGCGTTTATGCCTTCTAAGCCATAAACAGTAAAATAGTTTAGTTCTAAACTTATTATATAGTCCCTAAACAACTTTTGTAACTTTGTTAGCTTCCCATCAAGTCGTTTAATTTCTACAAACCACACCTGGCCAGGAAAAACTGTAAGCCTATCACTTACACCTCTATTCATTTCAGAGGTGAACTTATAAGCCTTACCACCTTCCTTTGCTACTCGCTTAACATAAGCTTTTTCTATGTCACGCTCAGCAATTTCTTTCTTTGCTTTGCTTCTTGGTGCCATCCCCATGAACTTCATATGAGGCCTTTCTCCTTTGCTAGCCAGTTAGGTACAGTAACTATTGCATGGCTAAAAGGTTTGTGCTCAGTAATTTTTATCTGAGACTTAGGAAGCCAAACCCCTTCATCAATCATAATAGCTGCATTTGTTTCAGCCATTATTTCTATAGCATATTCTTCTATAGCATATTCTTCAGTATCTACTTCACTATCAAAGAGCTCAGGATACTTTTCTTTAAATCTATCCTTTTTAGACATAATTCACACTTATAACCTTTCCAGTTATAGCTTCAAGTTCGCGCAGTTCACGGATAGCTCGAAGCTTATTAAATCTAGTACGTGCTCGATCAATGAATTGTACTCTGCATTTGTTCTCGCATTCATACATAAGGCATTTCCACACTTTTCTGTCATCTTCAATAGACCTAAGCCAATCGAGAAACCCTTTCCAAGTTGATAGTGCAATAACAAATTCCAATCGCTCTATCTTTGTGTAGCTAATCTTTTTTGTATCTTGGTCCATAGAACCCTCCTGCTCTAAGTGGTATTGTTTTAGCCCATGGTGGTAAGTTACCTACCATTAAGTCTAGCAGTCTTTCATGAGTTATACGCTCAGAGTTTCCTGCAGGACCTAGTGCAACTAGCTCATCATGAACAGTCATTAATAATTGAAATATTTCATCCTTAGCTACTTGAACAATACTATGAGCCATTAGCTCACGAGCAAGCTTTTGGACGATGTTCTCAGTAATTCTTCCAGGTGTTAAATATCTCCTTGTCCATTTATAATTTACTAAACCAAGATGCCTTACCTCCCATCCATACTTCCCTTTCTTAATAGACGGTGAATGATAAAACAGTTTTGTATTTGATGGTAATGTGATGGTTAACCATCGAGTACCACGTTTATCTGGCAGCACTTGAAATTCACATTTGTATGCCTTATATGCATGAGTATAATTCTGAATAGCTGCGACACAGCAGTCATGCACTTTCTTCCACAACTGTTTAATGGGCTTATACACTCTACGATATGTATTAACTGCAAACTTTGCTTGTTCTAAGGGTATATCTGCACCGTATTTAGCACAAGTAGCCTGGAACTTTGGTGCACCCATTTGATAGCCACAACCAAGAATAACCTGTTTACCAAGGAAGTATTCCAGGTTGTCAATAGCATACTTATCAATCTCTTCATACTTTTTATTGAAGAGATTAGCAGCCATATCTATATAAGCACTCTTACCTTCCTTAAATAGAGCAAGCTTATCCGTCATATCTGTTATCCAAATTAAGAGAACGTACTCAATAGATGAAAAGTCACCTTGGTATATCTTCTGGCCAGGAGGGGCTTTGATAACTGAGCGACAAAGGGCTTTGGCAGATTGCATAGGATTATCTATGTGCCCAAGGCTCATAAACCTTTCAATCAGTTCTTCAGGGTCTTTAACACTTTTCTTTGGGAGTGAGTGAACTTGAAATCCAGCACCTGCCCATCTTAGTGTATTAGTTGCACCATACCTTATAAAGTCATGGTTAAGGTCTTCGCCTGGAACACGCATCTTTAAAAGTTTATCAAACTTTGCCACAGACGATGCACCGCCCGCCTGCCGTGCTTCTATTAACTGTCGACAGTCATACGGTAGGTAACCAGGATTTTTATCATCTTTTTCAATCTCAGCTTCTAAAGTATCAGCGGTGCAATCAGAAATTTTAATACCTTTTGAGACTAGGTAGTCTTTAATCCTTTTTGTCTGAGTGGGTTTTGTTACAATGCCATTTGTCATTTCAGGTAATGACTCGCATATAACTTCTTTGTACGCATCAACTCTTTCTTTAATCTTTTCAACAGCAGGAAAATCAATAGGCAGTCCACGTTGATTCATTTTAAATGTCTCGCGCCATAAGAACCATTCAATTTCAGGTATCTTCATGGATGGGCAAGCTTTAAGAACTTCAAGTGTAGCATCAACGTCCTGCTCACAGTAAAGAAAAAGTTTATTATAATCTTCCATTGTAGGCTCTTTGCTTTGAGGCTTACAACAACGACTGATAATGAGTTTTCCATCTGCTTGCTTCTTAATTGGTGTGTTTAAAACATTTGCTGCATCTTCTAAATTCTGTGGTAATGAGAACTTAGAAAGTACAACTTGGACCTCTTTCCATTTGTTAATGTCTATAGGCATATTAAAGATCTGTGTAGCCAAATGAACATTAAGATCAAAGCCCACATTGAACGCCCAATAGTAGTCATAACCACTAAGGTCAGGCACTTCATTGTGAAGGAATGTCCAGCCTAAAGTCGGCCCTACCTGCCAAGTAGCAGGATCAAACTCTTTATAGTATAAACATAAAGGTTTGAATTGAGGGTCTCTAGTGTATCTATAGGCACCAACACTTTGCTGGCCAGTTATAGGTACAGAAGAGAATGTTTCAAAGTCAAGTAGTAAATCCATAATCCTCCTTAATTTGTTTGACAGCTTCACGAACCTTTAGAGCTGTCTCTTTATCCATTAGCTTCATATGGCACTTATTAATATCCATTTTCATCTTTGACGCAAGTATTCTATAAGCTTTACTTCTAGAAAGAAGACCTTGCTTCCAAAGAGGATCAAATGCTAAATGTGCTGCCATTCTCGCTATCCGAGTTTCCTTATCTACCAATTCTCCGTTTCCCCATGAAACTAAGTCACAACAAGCATTTCTTATTCCATATCTTGTTTGTACTGATTTAGCCTCTTTTCCACATTTTGGGCATATCATAATTAAGTCCATGGGGGTGAACCGAAGTCCACCCCCGTTACGGTTAAAAGATTAGAATGCTTCTTCATCACCAGCTGCTTCTGCTGGTGTCTCTGGCGCCAAGTTTGCAAATGCATCCTGCGCAGACTGCTGACCATCAAGTCTGTCACCTTCACCAACGTACATGACATTTGCAAGTCCCCATGCAACACCATTGTTTTTATGCGGGTAAGGGTTAACTTCCAGGTTTACACGAACTCCAGAGTAAAATTTTTCTGGGTCAAGCACAGGCTGTAAGTTTTCATCAACAATACCGGGTTTACCATATTTAGGAAGCTTCTTTGCTGCAAAGAAAATATGGTCCTTAAGGGTTTTATCAAAGTCACCCCCACGTCCATCTTCAACAGCTTCAGCATACTCTTTGTTGCCATTTCTGATAGGGTCATTGTCAAACTTTGGTTTTTTGCCACCCCAGAGTTTTTTCTTTCCCTGCTCAATAGCTTTCTTTACCGCTTGCTCACAGCGAGTAACATTTGCTTTATCATCTTCATGCACTCGGACCTGAACTGAGTATTTTTCAACACCATCCAGGTCTTCTTCTGGATCAAAAATATTAACAAATGCGATTACAACGTCTTCCAAAATTATACCCATAGTTATTTCTCCTGTAGGCCATAGCCATTTTTAATTCTTTGTTCAATTTTAGTCATTGTTGCTTCCATATAGTAGTCGATATCAGCATCTGGATTAAGAGTGACATAGAGTACTATAGTGAAAACTATAATGTCCATTAGTTCAAGTGCAGCTCTATGCTTATCATAGTGCTGCTTGTTGATTGCTTTCCACGGCTTCCATGGTATTTCATTTAAAAATTCGGATACCTCCTTTTGTAATGATAAAGTTATGTCTCTTATATAGGACATTCTAAAGTCTTTAGAATTTTCACAAAGACTATGGTAGCCCATTGCCTTTTGCTGATCTTTAATCCGCTGTATTAGTTCTTGGAGATGCATTCAATAGCCTTCATTTTTCCCTGATTACATTTGCCATCCATAATACATGGAGGGCCAACAAGTCTAAAAATCTGAGGAATCCAGTTCCTGCAAATGCCAAGTAGCGTATTTGCAAAAAGAAACATTTCCATTGTGTTTCGTTTACAAAGTCGAGCTCTAAGAAACTTTACAAGGTTCCTAGGATCTGCAGTGATCATAATATTTACAGTACAGGCATTAGGTAAGACCTGTCGTGCTTCTTCAGGTGGCTCACCATACCTTATAAGAGCCAGGTAGTAGTTTAATGAACTCTCAAGAGACTGTTTATAAATAGCCTTTATTTTTTCATTTTCATCCCACCCAGGCCTAATTGACATTGGATAGTCTTTATAGTTTTGATAATGCTGAGAAGCACTTGTAAACTTAAAAGTCCTTTGTCTTGTAATCTGAGCTAATAAAGACCTTGATACTCCTCTGGCCAGAAAGGTTATAGAACTATGCTCAAAGATTGAGTCATGTTCTGCTTTTAAGAGATAATGAGCAAGGTTTGATGACATCTTTTTATTGGTGATATCATCGGCCTTTTTCTGTGTGATATCACAGGCAAACTGCATTATCTCTGCTGAAATAGGCGTTTTGTCCAAAGGCTGTATAATCATATCTTGGTACGTTTGTATTATCAACGGATGACTCCTTTCTTTGCTTCTTCAGGTTTTGCAGATACATCATTAACCAATAGTTCTTTTTCTACACATCTAGCATAGCCTTGAATATCTTTCCAGTGATCAGGCTCCATAGGGCCCCCAGCTACAATTCTAGCGATTTTTCCTAAAATCATATCTAGGCCTTCATTCATATATTCAGGCCTTTTAAGTTTAGGACTGTCGGGAGTATGCGGGCTACAAATTTCTTTGAGCCTTTGGGCCACATGTGCATATTCTTTAAAAGGGCCATGTGTTACTTGCTTTTGTTCTAGAAAGCTATCCATTACTCAGTGATCTCCTTTGTCTCTGCTAAAGGTGTTTCAAAAGCTTCAAGTAGTTCTTTCATTTTAGGATCACTTGCAGCAAGCAGACGATATTGTTCAACAACATTAATCTGTTCAGACCTTTGTTTCATCTGTTTGAGGATGAATTGTTTTCTTTCAAGCTCTTTCAGTTTTGTTTCAAACAGTTCCATATCAATCTTACAGATGATCCATTTGTGCGCATCGAGCTCATTACAAAACAAAGATACAACCTTTGCTGTCTTGATACCATTTGTAGTATCAACAACTACAAGGTCACCAACTGCTAATTCTTCATCAGTAAGATAAGCATACTCTCTGTCATTATTTGATCTTTGTCCAATAAATTGAACTCCAACTGTATTAAACATAATTACTCCTTTAAACGTTTTTTGTTAAGCTATAGTCAAAAATTAGGATGGACCAGGTCCAGGTCCATCCTAATTTAATTAATTACTCAGCAGCTTCTTCGGCTTCGTCTGAGTTGTCAAAAGCAATCTGGGCAGCAGCTTTTTCATCTTCTGCAACCAGGAGCTGAAGTCGCGTGATTCCGGCTTTCCATTCAAGGAGCTGAGAACTTTCATCCGCGTTTGCTCGTTTAATTGCATTATCGTTCGCCTTTGTACATCGGGCAACTTTCTTTGTTGCAGCCTCAAGTACTTCTGCAGGTGACCTGGGTTTTGCAGTGGATTTGCTTTTGGCATTGGCTGCTCTTTCTGCTTTGATCTCTGCCCACTCTTCAGCAGACACAACACGAAAAGTCATCTCTTCCGGGTTGTCTTCAGACGGAACGTCTTTAACCGGGCAATGACCCATGAGTCTCAATGTAGAGAAGATGCTCATAATAGATTCATATTTGCAATCTGCAGCGGCCATCAAGCTTTTCATTGTTGCACCACCTTCATTCAATGCATCCAGAACCAGTTCACGTTTGCTTTTCTTAACTTCAGTACTTTCACTCATAATGTCCTCCTAAGACTTAATATTAAGGCGTTATCGCCATTAGCTAATAAATACTATATCGTATTTAAAGAGCTTTGTAAACAGTTATTTTGAATTAATTTCTATACCACTATGTGGTACTATCCTACTCGGCCACCTCCTTACTGGCCAGGTGTGCAAAAGATAAGGCCGCATCACTCTGATATTCTGGTCGTTTATCTCCTGTACCTACTATTGTTGGTTTACCTAAAGGTTTAATAATAAGCTTTTGAAAGTTCTTATCCTTCTTCAGGCCTTTAATGGTTTTCTCCATTTGAGCAGGTGACTTAAGCTTTGGATCTTGGTATATGTCTTCTACCTCACTATAATTCTCAATCAGGTATTTAACAACTTGCTCATCATCCACAAACTTACGATTACTTCTGCCTGCTACACGTTTCATTCCAATGTCGCCTAATTGTTGATTTGACATGTCATTAAAATGATCACGGATAGACTTAAAGACTTTTTTAAAGAAGGGTTCCATTGCTAAAGCTTTGGCCATCAGTTTAAAGTCATATGTATTTTCCTTCATCAGGTCATTCACATGAAATACTGTAATGGCTTTACCTTTAGTCATCTCATCATACTTAGCACAATGATTCTTACCACGGCACCAAAAACATTGGGTCTCACCTGCTTTGATATCATAGTTGCCAATTGAATTTTTTATGGCATTAATTAAACCCATAAGCTCATCAACACTGCATTGGTATGATCCAAAGTAGTCTAAGCGAGGTTGAGCTAAATGAATCCATAACTCTTCAAATGATTTTAAATGCTCTACACCTCTTGTAGACCCCAAGAGATAATCCATAAGCTGTTCATTCTTCTCAACGTATACAGGAACACCTTGGCCAAATTTCCAGTCTAAAATATGTAAAGAATGCTTATAACGACCAGCAACAATATCAGCGGTCCCACCAGCATCTTTAATTCCATACCCTTGAAGGGACGTTTTGGTTTCCGTTTGAATCCATGTAAATTTGTGCTTTTCCTGTAATGATAAGAGGAAATCCCGATTCTTGGAAATAGCGTCTTCTTGTTCGGCATTTAAGTCTCCACTAAGAGGTTGTCCATTGACATCCCTTTCTTGCTGTTTATGCAACATAGTTCCTTCATCTGCATAAACTGATGTTTCTTCAGCAGGAATATCGCCTTTGTCAATTAAATACTTTACAAACTCAATGCATCCAGGACAACGAATTATCCTGGATATTTGAGATGGGCTTCTTTTAGAATGATTACCCATTTAATTTCCACCTTTCAAAACTATCACAACCTCGACAATTGCCCTTTTTCATAAGATACTGACAACTTTTATAGTCTGAACAGCAGGGATCTATGTCTGAACAAAGTTTCTCAGCTGCAAATGGCTTAAACCTTCTAAACGTTACTTTTCTGGCTGCAGTGCCATAAGCCATTGCATCTGCTATATGATCTTTAAGTTTATCAACACCCATACTATAGCCTAGACCTAGACGTAAATTTTTGGCTCAAAAAGTACTAAATGAACGCCCAGTCTTTTTCTCACATTCAGCAACAATGCCTTCACATTTCTTATTGTAAGCTTCTGTAGCTTTTTCCAGGTCTTTACAGCATTTGTCCTCAAGGTCTTTGATCTCAGTCATTTTTGAAGGCCGTACACGAACACCACGTTCATACATTTCTTCCAACAGTTCTTCATTTTCTTTGACTAATTGTGCATTTGTTTTACTCATGTTTTTCTCCTATTCTTCTAAGTGTTTAACATCTTCAATTGCTTTAGCAAACTGAATTTTTTGTTTTGAGGTTAAATGTTTACCAACTGCATCATAAATGTCAGTCAATCTTAAACTAACCTTTTTCTCAGTGGGGTCCCTCCTTTCTGCTGTTTGTAAAACTGATGAAAAAGAACTATAAATTATTTTATACTGTACCTCTGGAATAATAATAGGCTTTAATTTTTTATAGTTCTTTTTCACCATCTTATATTCTGATTGACTGGAAACTGGAAATGCTATTTTTCCATGATTCCCAATAAAGTCTGCAATCATTGTTTTTGTCACTGGACTGCTTTTTGATGTAAATCGGTCAACATATCGGATGTCTTCAACAATCTCACTTTCTTTAGCCATTCCATTTATGAGGCCTGCAAGTCCTGAATCCTCCCACATTTGACTTGTTACCCAGGCTAGGTTAAAATCACTGATTAAATCACGATCACGGCCTATTGTTAAGAACTCAGGTCTGATGTTGTATCCATACTTAAAGTTCTCTTTTGTGCCCACATATAAGCCATTTACAAATACCTTGCCTTTACTAGATTCTAAGATTTCGCCAAAAAACCCTTTATGGACAGGAGACCTAATCCCCATATGGAGATTGGCTTCTTGAAGCTTATGTACATCATCTAAAGTGATATTGTCAATAATGATAGATATGCCTTCATTAGACCCAACAAAGCCTTTTGAGATATCTACAACAAGAAGGTCACAGCCATATTTCTCACTATAGACAATATTAGGCTTCCAAATCTCATTCTTTGGACACTCATAAAGAGTGACAGGATAACCAGCCCTTACTAAAGCTAGGAAAGCTAATTTATAACCCTCGCCGAATTGTCCAATAGCTTCAGCTTTATCTCGTTTAGTTGATTTACCGAATAATAAAGTATCTCTGGCCAGTGTGGATTTTGGGCTTTTTAAGAGCAATCGTTGAGTCTCCTCAGTATATCGCCATTCGAGGAAGTTCTCAGCAATCTCTTGCTCTGCATCGAGGCCATTCTGAAACAGTTCTCTTACACCTTCTACCAGTCCCCAGTCAGGAACATAGTCAGGTGACACAGACAACTCATATCTTTTACTCATAATTTTGGTTCTCCCATTTTGGTCTATTATCGTGTTCAAAAGGACAAAGAGTTGGATCTGACACGCAGCTTTCATTTATATAAAGCTCACAAGGTGCATCAACTCCTTCTTCCTCAAGACATACTTCACATACCCATTTACTCATGCCTTTGCTCCTATCTATTCCATTTACGTAATGTTTGAAGGGTGTTTAAAGAAGTCGGAAAAATATTAACTGTAATTTTAGAAATACAAAGTCTAAAAGGAATAGTTGATGTTCCCTGATTCACATAATGTTGCTGAACTTTAGGTCTGTATATTTCAATTTCACCTGGTTCACTAATAATCATTGCTTTAGACATTCAATCCTCCATAAATAATATTTGTATTTGATTAAAGCTTTTTGAGAGTGCATCCAAAAGCTAGCATTTGCTTTGTCCCGCCTAAACTGCCTTGTTTCATTAGGCCTATTCATGACATAATGCGTCCAAATAGTTTCGCTTGATAATTTATTCAAACTTTTATCAAGCTCTAAAGAAACTTCAAACAAAGTTTCCATCCAATAGTTAAACATTACTCAGTCTCCATAAAAATTGACCCATTTATAATAGCATTATTGCATCCAGGCCTATTCACATACCAAATTGGATTTCGGTCCTCATACTTATTTGTATCAGGATTAAATTTCGCGCCTCTTCTAACAGGACCTGAAATAGCCCCTTTGCTAAACGATTTGCATTGGAACTTACAATTGTTTTTAATAATAGGACAAAAGCTTTTTAACTCTTTTGTAACTAAAATTGCAAGCTCTGCCTCTGCCTGTTCTTTTGTGCCAAATTTTAACATACTACCTCCTTAGGTTATAGCCAATTATTTGACCAGTTATAAATATAATAAGCCCTATTAAGACTTCTATCATGTCACCTCCACGTTTATTTTAGTACTGCTATTTTCAACTTCATATTTATATTATATCACATCAGCAATGCTTTGTAAATAAAAGTTTAATCTTTTTTCGTGATAGTGATGAGGCCTTCAGCAACTAATTTATCTATTTTATCTTTAAATGGAATAAAGTGATACTTGGTTGGTGTAGGCTTACCTGTATCATAGTTATATATGCCACTCTTATATACACCTTTAGAGAATGCTATTGTCTTGTTCTTTAGCCCAACCACGTTGTCAATATAGTCGCCTATTTCATGGTTAAATGATCCAAGTTTCAAGTCTATATCATCATCCATCACTGCCATGGCTCTGAAGTGCTTAAAGGCTTTATTGCCACTAACAGGCAAGAATATGCTCTCTTTAGCAAACGCTCGTTGTACAGTCTGAGGTATCTTATCCATTAATGCCATCATATCAATGTCACGATGAGTGTAAACTTTACTCTCTCCAGCATCATCTGTTAATAGCATATCAATTGACTTACCAGATAATGTCTGTTTGCTATACTGGCCAGCAGTAATATCTATGAGCTCTTTCTGTTCTTCTGTGAGCATCCACTCATCATTACTCATGGTCTCAGCATAGTATAATAGTTCAGCCCAAAACTGTTGATAGTCACATTTGATTAAGGCGTTTGCATTACATCGTTTAATTGGTATTATCCAGAACCGTCTATTGCCAGTTCGGTCCAATTTTAGGAAGTTTTTGTTTGTGGTGCCAAAGAAACCCGCTGCTCTTGGATGATCTTCGAATTTCCCTGAATACATAGTGCGGAATGTATCTTTTTCTTGCGTTAGGACATTCTTGAAGTCCGACAGATTGATTGAATCGAGCACAGCGTCCACCTCGTCTATATTTAGGACAAAAGTCCCAGCAAGCGCTCTTTGTATCTCCAATGTATCTTTTACCGAAGATGGTGTAACAGATGATATGGCCCCAGCCTGACTTGGTAGAAGGCACTCTATCCATGTAGATTTCCTGGTGTTTTGATATCCGGCTAATATTAGTATCCCTTGACCTTTCCTGAATCTATCAGTTTGTTTTGCATTATTAGTTATTAGTCTATTCGCTTTAGCACGTAGACCCGCCATGTGTATTAAATGTTTTAAGGCTAGCTGGTAATAAAACTCATCAGGTATCTCACTAGGCGTCATATATGGGTCTAAGTCTAATGATTGCTCTATAATACCCATAGCCCGCTCTGTCTTATCCCAAGGCTTGCTGTTCATCCACTCATACAGTGTGTCTATTGGCTTCACACCTTCTCTCGTCAATCCTGAAGTTAAAGGATGATTACGAAGAGCACCCTTTATTCCGAACTGTCTAAATACGTCCACTAAGCGATATAATAAGTTATAGTCACTATTGAACTTTGGTTGAAATGGTATAGACAAGTCCTCATTACTGTGAGTATGAAAGTAATATTGCTTGTCCTTAAAGTAGTTAGAGATTAAGCTTTTCGGGCCGCGAACATAAATATCTCCACGCGTATAATCTTGACACAACTGTAGTTTTAACAGTTTAGTTAAGAATGCATAATTTTGCGGATCAGTAACATCCACGGACTTCTTCTTATCCTTTCCTTTAATGGATACAACAGGGAAATCATCAATAGGAATACGATAAGACCAAAATAGTTTACGTAATGTCTTAAATGTAACAATAGGCTGTGCTGCTTGTTGTGTCTCTTCATATGATCTATCCCATCTGTCTAATACGTCATCATCACTTACATAGCTTGACCCATTCCGTGACCATTCTAAAAACAGTTGAGCTATCTTCTCAGGAAATGATGGATACTCACTGGCCAGTTGAGTAGCAAGATCTGATAGTGCATGTGACACCATCCTCCAATGAGTTAGACGATTCACCTCCACGTCTCTTAACCTGGTCTCATAAGCCACAGTCAATAAAGGGTCTGGGTCTATTGGCAATACTTTTAATATCATTTTTGTTTCATTTAATAACTTCTCGCCATCTAGATATTTCCCTTGCTGATTCTGTCTCGT
>Ga0194000_1000008_pt1 | contig 49993 bp, 49 predicted proteins | sample FLT_67_MG_FD_140346 | JGI IMG/M metagenome (GOLD analysis project Ga0194000, IMG submission 140346) | Sediment microbial communities from the Broadkill River, Lewes, Delaware, United States - FLT_6-7_MG | ecosystem: Environmental > Aquatic > Freshwater > River > Sediment | place: USA: Delaware... | reverse complement strand
TCTAAACAGGTTGTTATATATCATTGCAATCACTTGGAAAGTGGTCCCATAAAATATAATATTTAGATAGTTCATCGTATCGAACTTAATTTCTTCTGTCATTCCAAATAAGTATGCAATTTCAGTTCCAAAAAGAATTCCAATTGCAGATATAAATAACCCAATGACAATTCCCAATGTTATTGCATTATTCGTAACTAGACTTGCCTTCTCGTTGTTTTTTGCACCAATCGCTCTTGAATATATCGAAGCACCACCAATTCCAATTGTTAATGCTATCGCAAGAACTATCATTTGCAATGGAGCTACTACGCTAATCGCGGCAATACCGCTCTTTCCTGTTGCCATTCCAACAAATATTGCGTCAACAATGTTATATAACGCATTGAAAGTCATTCCGATTATTGCTGGAATACTAAGTTTCCATAAAAGTGATTTTACTGGCATTACCCCTAAATTATTCTGTTTTTCCATTTTGCACCTCAAAACAATTATGCCAGTAATTAATTTTTATTGAAAGCCTTTAGCAAGTTTTTTGTATAATTTATCAGTCTCCTTATACCTTCCGTTGCCACGATGAAATTCAATTAATTCATTAATCGCTAATTCGAAGTAGTACCAATTAGTATTGTTCTTCATCATAGGAAGTATTTGCATATTGATAAAATCTTTTAGTTTATACTGATTATCAGTAGTTCTTATATGAAAATACTCGGCAATCCTTAGGTAGAAACTTCTATTTTGATTGACATCAATTTCGGAGATAATTTTCCTTGTTTCGGCAAGGTTTGTTTTATCACCTTTCAATGAGTAGCACTCTATAACATTGATTAGGGAATCAAGATATAATTCATTAGTTATTTTGTTAAAGGATTCTATAGCTCTATCATAGTCAGCTTTCGATTTGAATAACCATCCCTCAACATACCAAAACCTTTCTAGAATTTCCGAATTTAGTCCTCTATGTCTCTTTATTGTCTTAAGTAAGTACTCCCCATCAAATACTTGTCCGCTCAATATTAGTAGGAGTGCATTGCTCAGTCTCACGCGAAGTAGTCTTTGGAAGTTCAATTGGGGAGTAATCACATTCTCAATTATGTTTGCTGTATTCAAAGCGACTACGTAATTACCAACTGCGATAGATGCTTCCAACTTTATCGTCAGAATTTCAATTTCCAAATATGTATCTTCGCTTTCAATTCTTTCTAAAATCCTGATATATTTCAGAGCAAGCATATTGTCAAAACGCATCACTTCATACTTTGCGATTAAGTACATGAAAACCTTTAACTCATAATCGTATAAATCCTTCTTAACTCCATTAATCAGTTTAATCAATTGCGTTGCCTTGTTCAATTTCTTAAAGAAGATTTCTTTCGCTAAGAAAACTAATTCGGCACTCAATGTGTTTTGAGGTTCTTCCTCTAGTACGTTATTGTATATTCTTAGTACGATATCTGAATCACCATAGCTTATCGCCTTTATTATTTGTCGCAACTCACTTAAATAATTTGAACTCGATATTTCTTCAGGAGCAATACCTATTCTGTTCATTATTTCTTGAACATAGTAATTGTCGGGTTCCAAATAACCATTTTCAATCTTGGATAAGTAACTGATACTACAAATACCTTTAGCAGCCTGCTCCTGAGTATAATTGAGTTCTTTTCTTTTTCTCTTAATAGCAGTCGCGACGCTCTTATTAAGAAAAATTTCTTCTTCCTTTTGTTTCCTTTCGTCAACAAGCTTTCTAAAACTATTTATTTCCATTTTCCCCTCCTTATAAATATTCTACAACAAGGGTAAATCAATTTGAATATCATCTATTTGAAAAATGGTAATCCAAATCAGATAGACTATAAGTAGCAAAAACCCCTATTTATGCAACAAATAGGGGCAAACATTACTTAACTTGCAAACATCACAGTTTGGTTTTCTTGCAAGACAATGATATCTCCCAAAGAAGATAATTTGATGGTGTAATTTGTTCCAAATTTCTTCTGGGAATATCTCCTTAAGTTTAATTTCTATCTCTTTAGGTCCATCGTTCATTGAAGCATATCCAAGTCTTGTTGATACTCTCATAACATGAGTATCAACAGGCATTGAAGGAATATCGAATGCGACTGCTAAAATTACATTTGCTGTCTTTCTACCTACTCCTGGAATGTTGAGCAACTTATTCATAGTGCTAGGTACTTTGCCATCAAACTGTTCATTCAAAGTTATTGCCGCATTCCTAATGTTTAAGGCCTTTCTTCTATAAAGACCAATAGAGCGCAAGATTTCTTCTAAATCCGATAGTGAGGAATTTGCGAGTTTCTCTGAGTTATCATATCTACTGAATAATTTTGGTGTGACTCTATTCACTGATTCATCAGTAGTTTGAGCTGATAATATAACTGCAACAAGTAACTCGAAAGGATTTCTATGACTTAATTCACATTGAGCATTGGGATACATTTCCTCCAAAGTGCGGAGAAAAAGGCTCATATTAACAGCCCCCATATTTATTCTCCAACACTTTATTAAGATACTCAATTCTTAGTTTATCTTGCTTGATTGTTTCTAGTAATGCATCCTTAACCTGCTCAAATGAGTAGTTCCATTGCCTTATCAAATCAAGTTCTTTCGTTGATAAGATTCTTTTGAACTCATCCTCTATCAATGTTATTATTCTTGGAACATCATTTTGGTTTTCTCTTTTAAGATTATCCTCTCTGAATAAATTATGTATTTGCTCAAAGGTAGGTGATAGACTATATCTAAGTTCATCTTCACTTGAAAGTTTGATGAAATTGCGACTAACAAGTAGATCAACTTTGTTTGCTATATCATCGCTGTTTACTGACATTCTGCGGGAAAGATCTTGAATACTCATTATATTGTTACCAGATACTTCAAATTCATACAGTAACATCAAAATAATAAGATCAATCTCATCTATTCTTAGGCGCAAGTAATTTTCAATCATTATCCTTGAAAAATCTATGTACTTCAAATCAATCATTACTTGCCTCCTTTCGACCTTGCTAATTTGCTTATTGCCTCTTTTGCTGCGCTCTGTTCAGCTTCTTTCTTGGTGCGTCCTTTTCCCGTACCAAGTTTTATTCGATCCATATAAACTGCCATTTCGAAAATTTTCTTGTGAGCTGGGCCAGTTTCCTTAACTAATTTATACACAAGCGTCTTTCTTCCATCTGCTTGGACGTACTCCTGCAAACTTGATTTATAATCCTTTTCCAAAATCAAATCATCATCAATCATATTCGGGAACAAAAATCTATCCAAAATCTTTAAAACAAAATTATATCCTCTATCAAGGTAAACCGCTCCAATTACCGCTTCAAATGTGTCCGATAATGTTGAACATTTATGACGACCTCCAGACATTTCCTCACCCTTGCCCAGAAGAACATAGTCGGATAAATTCATATTTTTGGCAACAATGCATAATGCCTGTTCACAAACGTTCTTTGCTCTTTTTTTGGATAAGAATCCTTCATCTTCTTTTGGAAAATTCTCATACAAAAAATCCGATACAGCGATTTGCAATACTGCATCGCCCAAAAATTCTAGTCTCTCGTTACATTCCACCTCATGCTCATTTGCATACGATGAATGGGTAAAAGCTTTCACTAGAAGATTTGTATCCTTAAACTTAATCTTCAATTGTTTTTGGAACTTCGTTAGTTTCTTAATGTAACTCATATTACTCACTCTCTAACACTTTTGTGATTTTTGCAACTACATCTCTTTCAACAGACTCCTTAGCCTGACGAATGGCACTTGTGAAGGCATATGAGTCACTAGAACCATGGGCTTTTATCGCAGGAGCATTTACTCCGATCAAAGTTGCTCCTCCAACTTCAGATGCATCGAACTTCTTAATTACATTTTTAAGTCCCTTTTTCATTATCAAAGCACCTATCTTGGATTTAAGACTCCTCTTAATTTCTGATTTCAATACCCTCCCGAAGGCTTTCATTGCCCCTTCACTTGCTTTCAATATTGCATTCCCAGTAAATCCATCAGTAACAGCAACATCAATATTTGATGTAAATAAATGCTTAGCTTCCATATTTCCTATGAAATTGATATTTTTATCTGCAGATAGTAATTTATACGCCTCTTTTTCAAGAGTTCTACCTTTTCCCTCTTCTTCCCCATTATTTAGTAAAACAACCTCTGGTTCTTCAATACCAAATATCTCTCTTGAGTAGATAGTACCTGCGTAAGCATACTGCAACAGATGTTCTGGTTTAAGTTCAATATTGGCACCTACATCCATAAAAAGACAATGTCCATCAATTTGAGGCACGATTGGAGTCAAGGCAGTACGTTTCATTCCTGGTAATCTTCTTATAATCAAATGTGCCCCAGCTACAAACGGGCCAGTAGGTCCAGCTGTAACTAGTGCGTCACACTCGCCATTTCTAACAGCATACATTGCCATAGCCATAGAAGATTTTTTATCTCTTCTCATTCTCTTTATAGCTTCTTTTTCATCCATAGACACTTGTTCCAAGGTATGAACAACATTGATTCTTGTGCTATCAGTTAGAAACTTATGGATGTCATATTTGTTACCAAACAAAGTAATTTCGATATTTGGAAATTTCTTTATAGCATCCATTGCTCCTTTGACTGTTATCTCAGGTGCATTATCTCCACCCATTGCATCAATCGCTAATCTAATCATAGTACTCTCCTATGTAATAACTATTTTATCTAAAAAATCTTTGTAAACTTTGTACTCACTCTTGTTAATATTATACACTATTTTTGATGCGTCTTCGCTTGCAAATCGCATAATTTTCATATCATCCATTATGTCGGCAAACTTAAATATTGGGAATCCAGATTGCCTAACTCCAAAGAAATCACCGGGTCCACGAAGTCTTAGATCAGCCTCACTTAATTCAAATCCATCACTTGTATTTGCGATCACATTAAGTCTCTCACTTGCTTTCTCCTGTTTACTATTAGATACTAAATAGCAATATGACTGGTATTCTCCTCTGCCGACTCTTCCTCTAAGTTGATGTAATTGACTCAGTCCAAAACGATGAGCGTCAATAATTATCATCATCGAAGCATTTTGCACATCAACACCAACCTCAACTACCGTAGTAGAAACCAAAATTGATGTCTCTCCAGTCTTGAATTTAGTCATTACTTCATTCTTTTCTTCGTGAGTCATTCTCCCGTGAAGAAGTCCAACACTGCTTGTTACATTACTCTTCACAGAATCATATACTCTGTATGCATTGTCTAAGTCAATCTTTTCTGATTCTTCAATCAGAGCTGTAACGATATATGCTTGTCTTCCATTTTCGATTTCATCAGTCAGCGGAAGGAAAACATCAGTAATATCCTTAACTATCCTAGTATCAATTTCTTTTCTTCCTTGAGGCAACTCAGTAATACTAGTGATATCCATATCACCAAACAAAGTTATCGATAATGTTCTTGGTATTGGTGTTGCAGACATATAAAGTACATTCGCTACTTTGCTCTTGGCTCTTAATTTTTTTCGTTGCTCTACCCCAAATCTATGTTGTTCATCTGTTATTACAAGACCTAGATTGTTATAAATCACGTCTTCTTGGAATAACGCATGAGTTCCTACAATAATATCAATACTACCTTTAGCCAGTCTACCAAGGATATCTGCTCTTTCCTTTTTCCGAGATGATGATAATATTTCCACATTGAAATGCCTCTTTAATTTAGCAAAGTGTTGCTCTGCCAACACTTCTGTAGGTGCCATAAAGGCTACTTGATAACCGGCTGATATTACTGCAATTGATGCTGCCATTGCAATAACCGTTTTACCAGAACCAACATCACCTTGCAGAAGTCTATTCATTGTTTTCTTTGATGAAAGATCATTGACTATATCACTAATTGCATTTGTTTGCGAATCGGTCAATTTAAACGAAAGATTATCTACAAATTCATCAACTTTTTGTTCGTCAATGTTCAAGGCCACTCCATCTCTCTCATATTCATTTTTTCTATACTTAAGCATTAGCTGATATTTAAGAAGTTCCTCATACTTTGCTCTTCTCAAGAAATGCTTAATTTCGTTTATATCTTTAGGGTAGTGAGCGATTCTGATCATATCTTTTAAGCCAATCAACTTGTATTCGCTTATCGTATTAGTTGATAGCGATTCGGGAATGATATCAATATACTTCAAAGCGCTCCTCAATGCCTTTGTAAATACACTCTTTGGTATATCCTTTAAATCATATATACACCTAACTGGTCTATAATCAAAAAACAGCTCAGACACAGTTACCTGATTACCATTCTTGATAGTCCCAGTTACATTTACTTCAACTCCAATTTTTAGACTATTAATCAAAAATTGTCTATTGAATAGAACACACTCATATATAATTTCGTTCGAAACAATGCTGAATGTAATTCTAGATAGATTTCTTCTCGGGTATTTAATCATGGGTTGTGTAATGATTTTTCCTACCATACAGCAATTTTCATCGTATGAAATATCATAGTATTTGAATTTTCTTGGGTAATATAAAAGCAATTCACTTATTTTGTGAATTCCCATACTATTTAACTTACTCAATGACTTAGGTCCAATTCCATCTAACTTAAGTAATTCGCTCATCTTATCACCAATATAATTATATCATTTTTCCTACAACAAAAAATAGGGCATATGCCCTATTCAACTGCAATTATATAATGATATACATCTTGTTTACCATCAATTAAGTCAACCTCAACATCAGGATACTTCTTGGATATTAATCCAGTGAACTCTTCTAATGCTTCATCACTAACATCTTTACCATAAATAACGGTTATGATTTCAGCATCTGTAAGCATATCGGCAACAAGTTCTTCTAAAGTCACCATAATGTCCTTGTTTGAGACTATCATCTTGCCATCGTGAATACCCATAAAGTCATTTTCTTTAATATCAACACCGTCTACTTGAGTATCTCTGATTGCATAAGTTACTTCACCAGTATGAACCTCTGCAATAGTTTCCTCAATATCAGCTTTGATTGCTTCTGGTTCAGAATTAAGATCCAACATACTTATTGCACTATAACCTGTCGCAATTGTTTTAGTAGCGATTACGATAACATTCTTATCTTCAACCAGTTCTTTTGCCTGTTCTGCTGCTAACATAATGTTTTTGTTATTTGGAAATACAAGTACATTATCTGCATGAACTTCCCCAATTGCCTTAACAATATCCTCTGTGGATGGGTTCATAGTTTGACCACCCGTTACGACTTTATCGCATCCGAACTCGTAGAACATGTTAACTAATCCTTCACCTTGAGCAACAGTTACTACACCATATTTCTTTCTAGGACCATTATTCTTTGGAGTTTCATTAGCAACCATTTCCTCATGTTGAAGTGCCATATTTTCAATTTTAATCTTACCAAAATCTCCATACTTTTGAGCAATATTTAATGCATCACCTGGTGTAAGTGTATGAATATGAACTTTGATAATATCTTCATCCTGAACAACAACAATTGAATCACCAAGGTAAGCTAGAGAATCTTTTATTTCGTCTTCGACATTTCTTACTTCGCTTAAAAGCAAGATGAACTCCGTACAATATCCAAACTCCTCACTTGAAGCATCAAAAGTAATCTTTGTTGACTGAATATCATCTTCGGCTACAAGTTTAATATATTCACCATTCAAAGCTTTGTACATTCCCTCAACAATCAGAAGGTATCCAGCACCGCCTGAATCAATTACACCTGCTTCTTTTAATTTATCTAGAAGATCTGGAGTTCTTTCTAAAGAGGCATTTGCCTCTTCTATATATTCAGCAAGAACTTCATTAATACTCATATTATCTAAATCCAATTTTTCACAATGTTCTGTTGCTTCTCTTGCAACAGTAAGAATTGTACCCTCAACAGGATTCATAACAGATTTATAAGCCTGATCAACTCCACCTCTAAATCCTGCAACTAGCTCAACAGGACCAACTTTTTCGTGTCCTGCAAATCCTTTATGTAATCCTCTAAATAACTGCGATAATATAACTCCTGAATTTCCTCTAGCACCCATAAGTAAACCACGAGATAGTTTTTTACTCATCTCATCCATTGATTCAATTTTCAATTCCGCTATCTCTTGAACACCAGAGTTTATAGTCATTTTCATATTTGTTCCTGTATCTCCATCTGGCACAGGAAAAACATTTAAATCATCAATATATTTATAATTATTACTAAGATTATTTGCTCCGTTTTCTATCATGGTTTTAAATAACAAACCATTCAGTAATTTTATTTCCATACTAACCCCCAATTAAATTACATCCATAGTAGTTTATCACATTCAAATAATTATATCAAATTTTAATTTGAGTTTCAAAGCATTAGATTTTTATTGATTTTTGATGTTGCATAATAGTATGTTATATGATATATTATTATGGCACTGATACATAGTTAGGAGGTATTATTATGGCTAAGGAATGTTATGTTACTGGAAAAAAAACAGTAAGTGGAAATAACAAATCGCACTCATTACATAGAACTAAAAGACAGTTCAAAGCAAACTTGCAAAAAATCAGAATTGAGGAAGATGGTACAATTAAAACTGTATACGTCTCTGCAAGAGGATTAAAAGCTGGTTTAAAAGCTGGAACACTTAAAAGAGTATAGGCACACCTTATTAAAAAGGTATGCCTATTTTTATTTACTATGGATCACGAGAACTTTATTACTTATTAAAACTTCACCTAAATCATCAACTATCTCATTGCTTACACATAAGGGATCTCCATATCTCAAAGTGTATGAGTCAAGGGGATATTTAAATCCTTTCAAGGTAATTAAAACATCTTCTTCATATGCAAAGAATGATATGTATTCATCATTTCTTTCAATAGCAAAGTTACTATCCATTATATATATTCTATTATACTCATCAACAATCTCAATATTACCCATATCAAGTAAATGTATATTTGCGTAATAGTGATCGAATCTAGCGTTTGTAGCCCCATATATGATAATCTTTTCGGGATTAAGAGCTAGTGCCTTTTTAGCTGCAACCATTAAGTCTGTTTCATCCTTTTCAGGAGTTAGGATAATCTTATCTGATATATCCGGCTCCACATCTAATGAATCTAAATCACCAACGAAACAATCAACTTTTATATTATAGCTAACTGCATGATTATATCCATTGTCAACAGCTATTACATAGTCTGCCTTAAAATCTCTTAAGTAGACTGTAGGCGAAGCTGCGATTATTCCTACTACCATTGCCCAAATTTCCTTATGTTCTTTTTATCACTAAAAACAAATGTTCCTGCTACCAAGATATCAGCTCCAGCTTCTACACACATTTTACCCGTAACATCATTAATTCCACCATCAACTTGGATAAGGCAATCACAATCTTTCAACGCCTTTATCTTATCAATAGCCTCTGGCATAAAGGATTGCCCCCCCTTGCCAGGTTCAACACTCATTACAAGTACTAAGTCGACATATTCAAGCAGGTTTTCAATTTCTGTAATTTCTGTGTTTGGTTTTATACTAACACCAACTTGCTTATCATACTCTCTTATTTTATTGATAACTTCCATAGGATTTTTTGTTGCTTCATAATGAAATGTAATTAAGTCCGCCCCGGCATGTACCCAGTCCTCAACAACATCTAATGGATCAGCTACCATTAGGTGTACATCAAAAAAGATATCCGTTACTGGACGTATTTTTTTTACGAAATCAGGACCAAATGTAACTGCCTCGACAAACTCTCCATCCATTACATCTAAGTGTAACCACTTAATATCATAATCTTCCAGTTCCTTAATTTCATTAAAAATATCATCTTTATTCGCTGCTAGTATACTTGGTGCTAGAATCATATAATCACCCCTAATATCTTTTATTCCTTATTATCTCTAAATTAAACGAAACATAATTATCATATCTTGACTTAGGAATATTGCCATTCTCAACTTCTTCTTTAACTTTGCAACCCGGCTCCTTCAAATGTAAACATCCTCTATACTTACAATCATGGGATAACTCAAAAAAATCCTCAAATGATTGAGCAAGCATTTGCTCATTCATTGTTAAATCAAGTGCTGAAAATCCAGCAGTATCTGCTACCATCCCACCATTCACATCTATTAGTTCAATATGTCTAGTAGTATGCTTCCCTCTTCCTAAAGCCTTGCTTATAATCTGCGTCTGTATTTTGAAACCGAATAAATCATTTAGTAATGTCGATTTACCAACACCTGATTGACCTGCCAATACTGAAATCTTATTATGCATAAATGATTCTAAGTCATCTTCACCTTTGTATATAACTGGAAATATCTTTTTATAATATTTTAGTTTATTTTTTAGTTTATTTAATTGAATATCAGTTAATAGGTCAATCTTCGTGATTAGTAATACAATTGGAATTTCCTCATATGTAACGATACTAATTAGTCTATCCAATAATGCGAAACTAATATCAGGTTCAGTTGCGCTAAATACAAGTATCGCCTGATCTACATTTGCGATTGGCGGTCTCAAAAGTTTATTCTTCCTCTTCTTGATATCCAGAATAAAATCGTCATTTAAACTAACGTAATCACCAACTACTGGTGATTCATTTAAATGACGTAATTTACCTCTGGCCTTACACTCAATTCTTTCACCGTTTACTTTGACAGTGTAAAGACCTCCAATTAATTTTACAATTATTCCTTGCATATTATAGATTACGGCTACGAAGTTGTCCGCACGCAGCAGAAATATCTATCCCTTTCTCAAATCTTAACGTAACGTTTATTGCTCTTTTTTTAAGTATATCATAAAATTCTAACATTCGTTTTTTGCTAGACCTCTTAAATTCGAACTCATTTACCTCATTATACGGAATTAAGTTTACATAGGCATTTATCCCTCTTATCAAGTCGCTTAACTCATGAGCATGAGCATCTGTATCATTTACATCCTCAATCAATACATATTCAAATGTAATTCTCCTATTTGTTTTATTAACATACCTCTTACAAGCATTAATTAAATCCTCTATCGGATATTTTTTATTGATTTTCATAAGGTTGTTTCTTAGTTCGTCATTTGAAGCATGCAAACTTATAGCAAGATTCACTTGCATATCCTCTTCACTAAATCTATCAATCATCGGAACAATACCTGATGTTGATATAGTAATCTTTCTTGCTCCAATAGCAAGACCAATTGGGTCGTTAAGTATTCTAACGGCTTTTAGCGTATTATCATAGTTATCAAACGGTTCACCTATTCCCATAATCACTACATTTGAAATTCTAATATCTTCAATCTTTTCGACTGTTAAAACTTGTAAAACGATCTCACCAGAAGATAAATCCCTATTTTTACCATAAAGGCCACTAGCACAAAATGCACACCCAATATTGCATCCTACTTGTGTTGTAATGCAAAGACTATTCCCCCACTCATACTGCATCAAAACAGCCTCAATAAGATTACCATCATTTAATCTAAACAAAAATTTCTTTGTTCCATCTTGCGCTACTTCTAATTTTTCTAAATCAAGGTTGTCAAGTGAATAAGTTTTCTCAATTTTCTCAAGAAAATCTTTACTCAGATTTGTCATCTCGGAGTATGAATTAACTTTTTTCTTATATAGCCACTCAAAAAGTTGCTTCGCACGAAACTTTCTCTCTCCAATTGAATCTAAATATTCAATTAACTCGTTAAATGATAAATCATAGATCATCTTGACACCTTCTTCAATTTAGCTATATAGAAACCATCAGTATTATTCTCATATGGCAATATAAATCTCTCTTTCTCCAAAGAATAATTCTTGTGTCTTTCTAGAAAATTCTTTATTTGAACTTCATTCTCACCACGATTCAAAGTACAAGTACTGTAAATCAATATCCCATCAATGCTAAGCAAAGGAGCAACACTATCAAGCAATTCTATCTGAAGTTTTGTAATTTCCTCTACTTTTTCCTCACTTTGGAAGTACCTAAGTTCTGGTTTACGTGTTATTACACCCCAACCACTACAAGGTGCATCGAGTAGAATCTTATCAAACGACTCCCTCATATAAACTTTTTTAAGTTTTGTACCATCATGATTTGCAAGTGTTATGTTCGTAAGTCCTAATCTCTCATAATTATCTTCAATCAATTTTAACTTGTGTGTATGTATATCGTTTGCAATTACTTCCCCTCGGTTTTTCATTATCTCAGCAATATGAGTTGTTTTACCTCCAGGCGCTGCACAAACATCTAGTACTTTGTCAATTGGCTTTGGATTCAACATTCTCGCAACTAATTGACTAGCTTCATCTTGAACTGTTACGAAACCTTTTTTATATTGGTAAGTATTTGCGATATTTCCCTCGGAAAATATCACTCCTGTCTTTGTTACTGTGGACTTCTTTATATTGTCACTTAGCAATTTGCTTACATTACTTCTCAATGGATTAACTCGAGCACTTGCTTTTGGGATGTTATTAAATGATTTTAATATATCAATGTAATCATCTGGATACTGTCCCTTCAATTGTTTGTATAACCATTTATCAACTGAATACAGTATACTCTCATCAGTTGGTTCTTCTTTGACCGTGAAATTTCTCAATATAGCATTGATCATGCCGGACGACCCTCTATCAATCTCTTTAGCAATTTCAACAGCTTCATTAATAATTGCATACATTGGTATTTTATCTAGGAAAATCATTTGATAAACACTCATAGCAAGCAATGTTCTAACCCATTCTTTAACTACTTTTCCCTTTAAGTATTCCTTCGTATAAAAATCTAGTAGTAACTTATTCTGTAAAACACCATAAACTACTTGAGTATAAAGTCTTCTATCTTTATCACTCAAGTTACCATTTTGAATTGCTTTATTTATCGCAATATTAGAATATTCTTTTTTAATCAATATACTCTGAAGTGTATTGAACATTAGCTTTCTTACTTTCATATCTTCTCCATATTAATTCAACTATATATTATCAAATAAAGAACACCTAGTCCAAACAAGAACAATTAATTCCACATATAATGCGTAGAAAAGCCCCGCGTGGGGCTTATTCTCTTAATTTTGCTTTAAGTTCTGTTTCAAGTTTATTAACTACCTTATCAACTTTTATTTGCACTTCCGAAGCTTCCAAAGTTTTCTCCTTGTCAATGAATACTAACTTAATCCCAACTGATTTTTCATCTTCACCAATATTTTCTCCAGTGTACAAATCAAATATAATAACATCTTTCAATCCAGCTCTAATCGTTTTTTGGATTACTTCAACTATCCTTTGAACTGGAAGTGATTTATCAACTACTAATGCTAAATCCCTTTCGACTTCAGGGTATTTGTTAATCACTTCAAATTTAATTGTGTCGTAATTAAAACTAATCATATCTAAGTTTATCTCTACAACAAAAGTATCGTTTAGGTCATTTTCCAGTTGATACTTCGGATGCAATTTCGCGATAAATCCGATATCAGTATTATTATATATAATCTTTGCAGTTTGACCAGGATGGAAATTACTAATTGTAGTTGCTTCATATTCGACATCAATTTGTAATTTATCAAATAATCCTTCCACAATTCCTTTTACATAGAAGAAATCAGCATATTGTGCTTCACTTCTCCACGATAACTCATTTTGCATTCCAGTAAATGCACAAACAAGTATTTGCTCCTCTTCTTTACCATAAATGCTTCCTATTTCATAGAAGGCTATATTTAGATTCCTGCGTGCTATGTTATATCTAACTGCATCTAGAACTCCCTTTATAACCGATTTCCTCATTACAGCTCTTTCAGAACTCATTGGCATTTTAAGTTTTCTTACAAACTTATCATCTTGAAAGATATTCACTTCTGTATCACTAACAAGTGAATATGTAATCACTTCATCCAGTCCTGAACCTTCTAAGTAACTTCTTATTTTGCGCAACGTCAATTGTTTATCAGTAAGTGCCCCTTTTGCAACACTTGATGCTAGTGTTAGAGGTACTTTGTCGTAACCATGAATCCTAACAATCTCTTCAATCAAATCTTGTTTTGCTTCTATATCCTGTCTTCTTGTAGGAATTAGGACTCTGAATACTTCATTATCATCTTCATACTCAAAATCCAAAGCGTCAAATACACTCCTGATATCCTCAACAGTGTAACTATATCCAATAGTTTTCTTTATGAAATCTAAGTCAATTACAATCTCTCTTGGATTAAGATCATTATTATCAACATAACTTATTCCCTTAAGTACTTTCCCATTCGCAATATCTTGGAACATCTGTGATGCCAAGTTAAGAGCATACTTAGTTCTATTTGGATCAACTTTTCTTTCGAATCTCATTGATGATTCACTTCTTAAACCAAGTCGGGCGGATGTCTTTCTTACTGAGTATGGATTGAATGTTGCGCTTTCTAATAATACATATTTAGTGTCTTCATCTATCTCAGAATCAAAACCTCCCATCACACCACCTAATGCAGTTGGAGTTTTTCCGTTTGTAATAACAATATCATCAGATAATTTTCTTTCTAACTCATCCAATGTAACTATTACTTCATCTTTTTTAGATTTTCTTACTAATACTTTCTTTGATCCAAACTTATCTAGATCAAATGCGTGTAAAGGTTGACCTGTGTATAGCATTACATAATTTGTAATATCAACAACATTATTTATTGGTCTAACTCCAGCAGCAATTAATCTTGCCTTAAGCCACTCAGGTGAATCAGTAATTTTAACATCTTTGATTACCCTCGCATAGTATGACATACATTCATCGGTATCTATTTTTACTTCTACATCAATCTTTTCATCTATTTCGTTAAGTACAGGATCCACAAAACTACATCTTTGTCCTGTCAGTGCACTTGTATCGTATGCTACACCCATCATGCTAAGTAAATCTCCTCTATTTGGAGTAAGATCTAACTCAAGCACTTCATCATCCAATGATAAATATTTGCAAGCATCATCACCAACAGGAGCATCATTTGGAAGAACATAAATCCCTGATGCATCAACTAATCCCTTATCAATTCCCAATTCGTTAAGAGAGCAAATCATTCCATTTGATTCAACACCTCTGATTTTTGCGCTTTTTATTTTTAACTCAGGTAGTTTTGTACCAACTTTTGCTACTATTACTTTTTGACCCTTTTTAACATTTGGTGCTCCACAAACTATATTAAGTTCTTCACCAACATTTACTTTACAAACTGACAATTTATCAGCTTCAGGATGTTTATCACATTCAAGCACTTCGCCAATTACTAATCCCTCTACATCTACTAATTTATAAACATCAGCAACTTCTTGACTCATCAAGGAAAAGCGTTCACCGAGATCGCTATAAGGAATATTTAATTTTACTAATTCATTTAACCATTTTTTAGAAACTTTCATATTTCCTCCTACTTAAACTGCTTTAGGAATCTAATGTCATTTGTATAGAAATTTCTTATATCATCAATACCATACTTAAGCATTGCTATTCTTTCTATACCCATTCCTAATGCAAACCCTTGATATTTCTTTGAGTCATAACCACAAAGCTCTAATACATTATTGTGAACCATTCCAGCACCTAAAACTTCAATCCACCCAGTACCTTTGCAAATGTTGCAGCCTTCACCATTACATTTGCTACAAGTGACATCAACTTCAACACTTGGTTCGGTAAATGGGAAGTAAGATGGTCTTAGACGTATAGTTCTTTCCTCTCCAAACATCTTTTTTGCAAATGCAAGCAAGGTTCCTTTTAAATCACTCAACGTAGTATCATGATCAACTACCAATGCCTCAAGTTGCATAAATTGATGTGAATGAGTAGCATCATCATCATCTCTTCTATATACTTTTCCAGGACAAACTATTTTGATAGGTTTCTTACCACCATACTCAAGCATTGTTCTTACTTGAACAGGTGATGTATGAGTTCTTAGAAGGAATCCATCATCTAGATAGAATGTGTCTTGCATATCTCTTGCAGGATGGTTTTTTGGAAGATTCAATTTCTCAAAATTGTATTCTTCATTCTCTATCTCTGGACCTTCCATAACTAAATATCCCATACCAACAAAGAAATCCTCTAATTCCTCAATTACTTGTGTAAGTATGTGTCTTGTTCCAGTGTTTGACTTCTTTCCTGGCAAAGTAACATCAACAGCTTCTTTAGCAAGTTTTTCGTTGACGCTTCTCTCCTCAATATGGATTCTACGATCTTCAATCAATTTTGAGATTTCCTGCTTAACTTCATTTGATGCTTTACCAAATTCTTTTTTCTCATCAATGGAAAGATCTTTCATACCCTTCATAAAATCGGCAAGTTTACCTTTCTTACCTAAATACTTTGCTTTGAACTCGTTTAGTTCGTGCATAACATCGATGCTCTTTATACTCTCCCTAACTTCCTCCAATACTTCTTTTAATAAATCTATATTCATAACAACCTCCAATAAAAAACGCCCTTGTCTAAGGACGTAATATACGCGGTACCACCTTAGTTCATAACAAAAGTTATGCCCTCATAGTTTTAACGCTTCTAGCGGGTAGTGTTAGTACCTCTCCAAAGGTGAATTCATCGTTATACTTTTAGAACATTTTCAGTCAGTGATGTTCATTCCCTAAAAAAGCATATTATCGATTACTAGTCCTTCATCTACGATTTATGTAATTATAAGATATTTAAGTCACTAATTCAACCTTTTATCTTCTCCTTGAAGCAAAAATCATTAAAATTCTCAGTATTTCAATGAATAACCAAACAATAGTCACCATTAAACCTAATCCAGCTACCCATTCATATTCTTTTGGTAACCCTTGTTTAACAATCATTGAACAGTTATCCAAATCCATTAAGATAAATAAAGAAGCTAATCCTGCAGATATTAGTGATACTAATAATAGTAAATTAAGGTTTCCAAAATAGCTTTCTCTAAATCCTGGTGAAAACATGCTAATTATCATAACTGCAAATGTAAATACAACTAATCCAATAAGTGCTCCCATCAATACTCTTCTAAACATAGGTCCTACTCTGACTAATCCTGTTGCGTATAGTGCTAGCATTGTTAAAAATATTGCGATTGTAATAAACAATGCATTAAACGCTATACCTGAGTAAAGTGCTTCAGCAAATAGTATAAATATTCCTAACACTACACCCTCAACTGCAGCGTAAACCGGAGCAGTAAACTTAGCAATGCTTGGCTTTGACATACTAACAATCACTGCGACTAATCCAACAATCAGCGCTGCAATCAAAATCCAATAGTTTTCTAAAAAGAATGTTGCATTTGAAATAGTATAATATCCAGTTGTTACTAACACTAAGAATAGAAATAGTGTCTTTACAATTATTCCAGTATACGTACTTGCATCATCAGTGCTAAATACATCACTTCTTGTTACTCCCCTAAATACAGGGTTTGTTGATCTTAATCTCATAATTCCTCCTAAAATAATGCAATTTGGTCGCCATCATCATTTGCCTTCAAATCATCTAATGACCCCAATTCTGCTAATCTACTCAATAATGTTTTTGATAAACGAGTTCTCTTGCCCAAATCATCAATTGATGAAAATGGTGCCTCTCCTCTAGCAACAATGATTGAATCAGCAACACTCTTTCCTAATCCGTTAATTGTCACAAAAGGAAGTAACAGCGATTTTCGATCATCACTAACTACAAACTCAGTAGCTTGAGATTTCTCGATATCAATTGGTTTAAAACTATATCCTCGAGCGTGCATTTCTAATACAACCTCAAGAACCGTTAATAATCTAATTTCTTTATCTGTCGGTTTAGATTTTCCTTGAATTTCCTCAATGTGTGCTTTACATGCATTATATCCACCAAGGAATGTATCTAGTGCAAAATGATCTGCTCTTAAAGATAAATATGTAGCATAGAAGAATATTGGCTTATGAACCTTGAACCATGCAATTCTAAGTGCTTCCATAACATACGCTGTAGCATGTGCTTTAGGGAACATATACTTAATTTGATCACAACTCCATATGTACCAATCTGGAATTCTCTTCTCACGCATCAACTGCTTTTGATCATACGTTAAGAATTTACCAGTTCTTCTAGCAGTTTCTGTAATATCATATGCATCCTCTGGATCAAGTCCTCTGTATATTAAATTGATCATAATATCATCACGACAACCAATAATATCCTTAAACTCAATCTTATTGAAATCTGGATGATTTCCTTGGACTAAGTCCTTAGCATTATTAAGCCAAACATCGGTTCCATGTGATAAACCTGATATTTTAATTAATCCAGCAAATGTCTTTGGTTTAGTTTCTTCTAGCATTTGTCTTACGAAACTTGTTCCTAACTCAGGTACTCCATATGTTCCAACAGGACTTAAAATATCTTTATATAATCCAAGAGCTTCAGTTGATCCAAATAAACTCATAACTTTTGGATCGGTCATCGGTATTTCATATACTGTCTCAAAAGGAAACTCATTTGGATTCATCTCAACATAATCCATTAATCTTCTAATTACTGTAGGATTATCATGTCCTAATACATCGATTTTGAAAAGATTGTTTTCAAATGAGTGATAGTCGAAGTGTGTAGTTCTCCAATCACTTGTGATATCATCAGCTGGATATTGGATTGGAGTTACATCATATATCTCAACTTCTTTAGGAACAACTACTATTCCACCAGGATGTTGACCTGTTGATCTTCTAACCCCCTGAATCTCATTTACTAAACGTTGAACCTCGGCATCTCTAATCTTTAGTTTATGGTCCTCTGCATATCCCTTAACATAACCGTATGCGGTCTTTTCTTGAATAGTGGAAATAGTTCCCGCTCTAAACGCATTGTCTATACCAAACATTTCCCTAATTTGACTATGTGCTTTTGCCTGATATTCCCCTGAGAAGTTCAAATCAATATCCGGTACTTTGTCACCTTTAAACCCAAGGAAAGTAGCAAATGGAATATCATGACCATCTCCCCTTAGCCTCTCACCACAAACAGGGCAATTTGCTGGAGGCAAATCATAACCTGATTCAACTTTTTTTAAGTCTTGTTGATAAGCTAATGTACGTGAATCTGTTTCTTCTCCTTGTTTCTTAAAGATTGAAAACTTACATTTCGGACAAACATAATGAGGAGGTAATGGATTTACCTCAGTTATGTCCATCATTGTTGCGACGAACGATGAACCAACACTTCCTCGAGATCCTACTAAGTATTTGTTTTCCAGTGATCTTTTAACAAGTAAATGTGAGATATAGTAAACATTGCTAAATCCTCTATTTATAATTGGATCAAGTTCAAAGTCAATTCTTGACTTAACTTCATTAGGTAAATTACTTCCATAAATATCTCTAGCCTTATTCCAAACCATATTTCTAACTTCTTCGGCAATACTAGGAACTCCTTGATCCTTAAAGAAATCATCAGTAGGTGTAAATAGCGTACTTGGGAATAAATCAAATGTTTCAATTTGATCAATAATTAAGTTAACGTTTTTAACAACAAAATCATGAGCATTTTCTAGGAAAGAAAACTCATCAATCATTTGCTTTGTTGTTCTCAAGTGCATAGAAGGTACATTTTTAACTCGCTTAAGTGGATGGAATCCTCCTCCCACCATCGGCGAACGTAAGTAAATCTTTCTATAGGCAACTTGATCCTTATAAATATGATGAACATCTCCAGTTGCTACAACTGGTTTAAGCAATTCATCCCCAACTTTAACAATTCTTTTAATGGCTTCAACAATATATTCGTTAATTGAAGAATCTTCCTCTGCCAAATGTGCGTAAATGCTTGGTGGTTGAATTTCTAAGTAATCATAAAACCTTGCTTTTTCCTTAAGTGATTCATAATCTTTATTAATCGCAAACTCAAACACTTCACCTTTTATACACGATGAACCAATTAGTATACCATCACGATATTTCTCTATAACACTTCTCAAAGCTCTTGGTTCTCTATGAAAATGAACTGTTGATGCGTCAGAAAGTATTTTGTACATATTCGTCAAACCAACGCGATTTTTAGCAAGAACTGTAATATGCTTTGGTATTCCCATTTTGTATCTAATATCATCAGTAATTAATTCATTAAGTTGATGGTGATACTTTTTACCTTTTACATACGCTTCTTGTAACATTATCTCAAATATACTTGCGGTTGCATCAGCATCAGCATCAGCTCTATGGTGTTGGGACAAATTTACCTTAAGAAATCTTGATAGTGACTTTAAGTTAAATGCTTTTAAGTCATCCTGATATAATGCTCTAGCTAACTGTAAGGTATCAATAGTAGGATAGTTTCCGGTATACAAATTATGTCTCTTAAAATTCTCATATATGAATCCCATATCAAAATCAGCATTATGTGCTACTAAAACACTTCCCCTAGCAAAGTCATAGAATTCCTTTAACACTGTTTCAATATCTGGAGCATCAAGTAAATCACCATCAGTTATAGATGTTAGCTCTTTTGTTTTCTCGCTTAACTTTCTATTTGCTTTAACAAAACTCTGATATGTTGAACGATGACCATTTTCCAACTTAACAGCAGCAATCTCAATTATTTCATCATGACAAGCACTGAACCCAGTTGTTTCAATATCAAATACAACAAATGTTGTTTGTTGAAGATTAATCTCACCTTCATTTCTAGCAATTTGAACATCAAAATCATCAATATAACTTAATTCAACTCCATAAATAGGTAAGATGTCCTTTTGCCTTGTCGCTTTGTCAAAATCTGGGAATGCTTGAACTGTATTGTGATCTGTTATCGCTATTGCACGGTGTCCCCATTTAACCGCTTTCTTAACATAATCTTCAACATGAGTTATACCATCCATAGAACTCATCTTCGTATGAATATGAAGTTCGGCTCTTTTGTCCTCTGCATCATCGATTAACTCAGGGTTATCCTCTTTGTCAATAGTAGTGATATTGGTAAATTCAAATACAACATCATTTGAATAATTATCATACTTTAAATATCCAGAACACTTAACCCAATTTCCTTCGTGAAGACAATCTTTATGTAACTGAACAATTACTTCATCTCGTTCTCTAATACTTTTCTTCAACTTAATTGAATCAGTAAAATTGGTAATGTAACCCTCAACTAATGTAGCACCACTTTTAAACTGCCTGCTAGATGACTGAAATACATATCCTTCAATTACCAATTTGTCATCTGCAAATTTCTCTAGTTCATCCAAAGTACTAGGTAGCTCTTCAATTCTAGCCTTTACACCAGAAACTGAGCCAGTTGATATCTTCTTCTTACTGAAGTTCTCCTCAATTACAGTATTCATCTTTTCTTCAATTTTAGTGTGTTCTTCTTCAATCATTTTTTGTGTAGAAACACCATTTTCGCTCTCTACAATCAAAAAATCTATTTTAACACCTAAGGTATCAAGTTCCTTCTGAAGTAAGTCGATTTTCGATTTAACAATCTCTAAGTCGTTTTGACTACATACTTCGTACTTAACAATCTCACTTACCGTTGATTTATAGTTTCTTAAAACAGAGACACTTGGCACATATGTGCGAGCTTTTTCATATACATAATCTAAATATGCAGGAATCTGGTTTTTAGGAACTAATTTATTTTTATATTCAATGTTCACTTCAATTAAAACATCAGTAAAACGAACAATTAACTTATCCTGTAGATCAAGAACAGAACTAATTGGTAAGACATTTGGAAATGATAAATAAAATATCCATGCTTTATTATCTGGGTCAACTACTACTCTATCTAGCTGCCCCTCTGCATAGACTGTTCTATCTTCAATATTAATATGTTCTAGTAATTCGTGTAATTTCATTATTAAGCACCAACTTTCACATTAAATTATATCAAATTTTCCTCGCACAAAAAATAAAAAACAAAAAAAAGAGCGACTATGTCACTCCTATAAATTTCCGTATTTAGCAACTATTTCACCATAGTAGCATATATGGTAATCATTATTGCCATTATAATACTTCTCTTTTGCAAAATCTGGTACTAATCCTGGTTCAATTGCTTGTTTATAGATTACCTTGCATTCAAAGTGTAGATCACACTTCTTTATTACTGGTGTATTAATAACTTTGGGTTCATCTAACTCAATTCCCATCTCTTTTATCTTATCAACTTCTCTGAATGACTTCGTTCCACAATAAGCCAATTCTTTCTTCATATCTACATTGATAGGAAAACTGACAGTAAACTCGTTTGCCTTTTCAATGAAGTTATATGTCTCTCTCGAATATCTGACATAAACCATAAACACTTTCTTGTACCAAATCACAGAGACATTTCCCCAGCCTATTGTCATTGAATTAACTTTTCCGTCTGCTTTTGTAGTCAAAAAAGCTCCTTTTGGTAACTGTGTGAATACCTTATCATTATGTTCTTCAAATGAATACATTAAACTTCACCCTTTTCTATTCTTTCTATCAAATCAATAACTTTTTCCTTTATTAATTCTCGTGTTTTTTCAAACTCCGCTTTCGGACCACCACTAGGATCATCTAATCCCCAGTCCTCTCTATGCTCACAAGGTAGATATGGACATTCTACACCACAACCCATAGTTACCAATATGTCAATTTGTGGCAATTCTTCAACTAGTTTAGATTTGGCATATGACATATCAATACCAACATCTTCCATTACTTCAATTGCTAGTGGTTTGGGTCTATCATATTCCTCAGTTCCAGCTGAATATACTTCTACTCCACTTGATAATTTTCGCATCCATGCTTCAGCCATTATTGATCTGCAGCTGTTATGCACACAAACAAACGCTACACTCTTCACAATATCACCTCAATTCATTATAGCACTATGCATATATTTTTTTCGAAAATAAATAGATTTTACAGGTGGTATGTTTATAGATTATCTAATTCTCTAATAAATTGAAGGGTATCCTCTTGACATGCAATAAATGTAATAACACTTCTATCCTTTCTTTGATTCGCGTGAAAAAAAATCTTCTTTTCGAAAGTGTTAACAAAATCCAGTAATTTCCTCATTTTCTTTTTTAAACCTTTTTTGTGAACTATACTTACTATTTGATTTTCAGCTTCACAAAACCCATGCATGTGAGCAATTACTTTTTGTACAGCATTTTTTTCAATAGTTCCCGATACTCGTGATTTTCCAATAAAGTTTACAATATCATCTTCGGAAAAGCGCCACGATCTTCCAATCTTGATTCCTTTTAATAAACCATTTTTTATGTGCCTTCTGATTGTACGTTCAGGCATATCAAACATTTGCATAAGATCTTTTAAATTATACATATTTCCTCCTACCCATAGGATATATCAGTTCAAGGATAAAACAATAGCAGATTGGCATGTTTTGGCATGCAAAAAGGGAATCATTAGATTCCCTATAGACTCCAGTCGCCCGTTCCCCTTGCTCCATTCTCAAATTCAATTTCTACTCTGTGTTTCAGATAATTTTGTCGAATCACTTTGCAAAGTAACATAGGCTTATCATTAATAATGATTTCAACTCCTTGTTCAGTGTTCAACATTTCCACTCGGCCTTTGGGCGTATTTGATTTGAAGAAAGTATAAACATGGCTAGCTTTACTGCTTGCATCAAGATATATAGAATCAAGTTTTAAGAGCGCTCCTTTACTTGATTTTCGAATAAAATGATACACACTTCCAAAGTGTTTCACCAAAATTAAATTATCATTGCTGCTAACAAATCTATCCACTTCTATATCATTAGTTAGATCCAAAATCTCACAGATAATATCATCTTCCGTTACTTTGTTTTCACCATTTATATCCTCATCGTTTCTCTCAGTATCAAAACTACACAGTGACTCAACTGATACATCAACTATTGGTATGTCAACTACTCTAAATTTCGCTCTGTGTACTTTTCCGTCTCTGTCGGATATAGCAATTAAGTACTCCTCATTAATTAGGAAATCACTAACTTGATATTCATTTGGATTCATTGTAAAGATAGTTGATATATGAACTCCCTTTGAAATCAGATTGACTTCAACTTGTGAAATTCGGATTTCATGCTCTGATTCAATAATAATAACTGCCAACACATCTGCATCATGAACGTGCAATATATTAACATTAGTTGCACATGCTACAGTATTGTAGAGCTCATCAACATTTGTTACTTTAGCAAACATACTTTCACAAAAACTATTTACCGTATTGTATTTCATCTTGTATCCTCCCTTAACTATTCTTTTATTTGTTAGAGATACAAAAACATTCCCATTTCTGTATTCTCTTGGAGTCACTCCAAATTCATCCTTAAAGGAACTAGAAAAATATTTTGCAGAATTATACCCAACACTGTGTGCAACGAAGTTTACACTTTTGCTTGTTCCCTTCAGTAAAACTGCTGCAATTGACAATCTTCTTCTTATGATATATTCACTAATCGTCATACCAGTATGTCTAGCAAACAGTCTACTCAAATGTGTGGGTGAGTAATGTGCATTCCTTGATAACAGCTGCATATTAATATCACTTCTCAAGTTACATTCAATAAATTCTATTATTCCTTCTATAGTATTTTTCATAGAGTCTCCTCATCGATCGATAATTTATTATACGTCCTCTTTGGAACAAAAAGGTATATATTTATATCAAAAAAGAACTTGGATATCCCAAGTTCTATTTACCATACATATTGTATATAATCAGCTCAACAAACCTCTTTGGCAGTATTTTACTTAAGAATACTAAGATTTTGTAATCAATACCTACAATCCTATGTATAGGCATCCTTTTTTTCCTTAATAACTTCAGAACCAACTTCGCAACCTTCTCAGGAGAAACGCCATTTTGCTCATCATTCTCCATCTTTTTGATTGACCTATCGACCCTTTCATAGTAAGCATTGTTTGGTGGATTGATAGTTTTCCTGTTTCCAGTAAAATCAGTTTTTGTGTCACCAGGTAAAACTGTTGAAACCTGAACACCGAATGGCTTTAACTCCATTCTCAATCCTTCTGTATATTTCATAATGCTTGCCTTTGTCATAGAATAGATAGTTTGGAATGGAATTGCTATTTCACCTGCTACACTACCAACATTGATTATTCTTCCCTTACTATTCTTCAATAATGGAAGAAGTTTATTTGTAAGTTCAATTAGGCCCATTACGTTTACTTGATGCACCCATAAAATATCTTCATATGAGTTGTACTCAATTGCCCCACCAGTTCCTACACCTGCACAATTGATTAATATATCAAGTTCTCCAACTTCTTCTATATATCTCTCAGCAAATGATTCTATACTTTCTACATTGGATAGATCGCATTCATAAAAATCCATATCAGTATCAGGGTTTCTTCTAGATATACCAATAACTTCATAACCCAAGGATTTCATTCTTATAGCAAGTGTCTTACCAATACCACTACTTGCTCCGGTGATAATTACTCTCTTATTCACCTTGAAGCATCTCCATTATTTTTTCATCTTCCATAGGTAATGTACTTAGAACCTCATTTATTTTATATGCAGCCTCTTCTAATATTTCCTTTGTATGAGTTGACATATAACTAGTTCTAATTAAACACTCCCCTTCAGGAGCTGCTGGAGGTAATACAGGATTAACATACACACCATTCTCAAACAGCAATTTAACTGCGACTAAAGTTCTAAAATATGAGTATGTATAAATAGGTATAATTGGAGCAATAGTATTTGAGTTAATTGGTAAATTATATGATTCTAATAACTTTCTCATATATTCAGCATTTTCAATCAGTTTCTTTGGTCTTTCTGGCTCATCAGCAAGAATTCTCAAAGCTTTAAGTGCTGTAAAAGCGTTAGCTGGAGTAATTGCAGCACTAAAAATAAATGGTCTAGATTTATGTTTTACATAATCCACTACTTCTTCATCAGCCACCATATATCCACCTAAACTAGCTAACGACTTAGAGAAAGTCCCCATAATAATATCGACCTCATCTTCTAAATCAAAGTGTTCAGCAGTTCCTCTACCATTCTTACCTAGAACTCCAAATCCATGTGCATCATCTACCATTACTCTAGCTTTGTATTTTTTAGCAAGTTTTACGATTTCAGGTAAATTGCAAATATCACCACTCATACTGAACACTCCATCAGTAACGATTAGTTTACCTTTGTTAGGATCTGCTTCTTTTAATTTCTTCTCAAGATCTTCCATATCACTATGGTCGTAACGTATCATTTTGGAAAAACTCAGTCGTATCCCATCATAGATGCTTGCGTGATTCTCTCTATCACTGAAGACTAAATCATTTCTCCCTAAAATGGCACTTAGAATACCTAAGTTACTCTGAAAACCAGTTGAAAATGTTAGACAGCCCTCTTTCTTTAAAAAACTTGCTAACTCTTTTTCTAGTTCAATATGAATGTTTAGTGTACCATTCAAAAATCTTGATCCTGACACGCCACTACCAAATTCATTCATAGCGTACAGCCCTGATTCAATTATTCTTGGATCCCCAGTAAGTCCTAAATAATTATTAGAACCTATCATAATTCTACGTTTACCTTCCATCACTACTTCAATGTCTTGTTTTGATTCAAGAGCATGAAAATAAGGGTAGATACCAAGTTTCTTTGCTTCTTTTACATCTGTATAATCGCGACACTTTTGAAAAATATCCATAAAAGCCTCCAATAATATTTGTTATATGATTCCTAATGCAAATAAAACCCCAAATAAGGTAACTAATAAACCAGCTCCGATATAAAAGTTATGAACATTCTCTTTCCACAACATCTCAGATCTTTTTACCATTAGTTTATACAAAATGAAATTACTCTTAGTCAGTCCCCCTAAAAACATTAGTAATCCAATAACTGCAATGATTGTACCCCACAAAATATTCATAATATCCTCCTACACAACAATAATAGCAAATATCGCTTAAATATGAATACTTTTCTTGTAAAATATATTATGATATTAAAAAAAGATGCTCCGAAAAGCATCTATTATTCTACTGGAGGTCCCGACCGGATTTGAACCGGTGATCACTGAGTTGCAGTCAATTGCCTTAGCCACTTGGCTACGGGACCAATAGCAAAACTATTATAACATCTAACAAGCAAAATGCAATACTTCTAAATTAGTTTTTTACCTTGCATCCTCTGTTAATTAATTTATAGGAGAAAAAGCCTCCTATTAGGATAATGATAAGTACAATTACCTTCCACAATAGATTTCCATTTGGAAACACTAGCGGAATGAATGTTATACCAAAAATACTCAGGAACGCCACAACACAAGGAGTACAACCAAAAGTAAAAAATCCTATAATAACTCCCAGTACCGGTACATTTGTAAGAAAATTATCCTTTTTGTTAATTTCAAGTGCTATGAAACTCCATGTAACGATTACACTGGATGCTATTGCTAGCAGTATATTCATACTTATATGTCCAACTGTAACCCACACACCATACAGATTTGTTAGCTCCTTATAGGAATCATTTGCACTTATATCTAACACAAAATAGATTACCAAAAATGTAACCAGCAATAGCATGTTTATCAATATAAATTTTTTCTCTTTATGTTTTCCAATAATCATATAATCACCAAATAAACTTTATCATAAATACAAACATATAAGAAACAATGCGCTCATACTTTATTAAATATAGTAAATCAATTATAATACATATTAGAGGTGAGTATATGAGCAAAGTATATATAAAAAAAGGAAACAACAAATCTATCGCAGCAAAGGAGTTACTAATTGAGTTAATAAATGATGGGGTTAAATTAAATAATAACGTTCCAATAAAAGTCCATTTTGGTGAGGCAGGAAATGAAACATATATTAAGCCGGAAGCTTATGATGGAATCATTGACTACCTTTTGGAAAATAATGTATCTACTTCATTTATCGAAACAAACGTATTATATGTTGGATCAAGAACAACTAAGACCAATCACTTAAAGACTGCATTAAACCATGGATTTGATAAAATTCCAATAATAATTGCAGATGGTGAATACGGAGAAGATTATGATGAAGTAGAAATTAACAAAGACTTCTTCTCCCATGCACTTATTGGTAAGGAGTTTTCTAAATATAATCAATTTATCGTTTGTAGTCACTTCAAAGGTCACCATATGGCTGGATTCGGTGGAGCACTTAAACAATTATCAATGGGGTTTGCTGCACGTGGAGGAAAGCTTGCAATGCACTCAATGAGCATTCCTAAAGTAAATGAAAGTAAATGTACTGCTTGCGGAATTTGCGAATCAAATTGCCCAGCTGATGCGATTGAGGTAGTTGATTATGCAGTTATTGATTCTAGTAAGTGTATTGGATGTGCAGCATGTATATCTCATTGTCCTGAGGTCGCTATCGCCATTGACTGGGGTAACAATGCCAATTTCCATAAAAAAGTAGCAGAATATGCATACGCTGCGCATAGACCAAATAGCATTTACATTACATTTTTAAGCAATATAACTGACAATTGTGATTGTATGGGGCATATTATGGAGCCAGTCATTGCTGATGTTGGAGTTCTTGCTAGTACTGACCCAGCTGCACTTGATCAAGCGTGTTATGATATTGTGATGAGTGATAAACATACGAACCCTGAATCGAAATTGTGGTCTTATATCGAAAGAGGGGAAATCACTCTAGAACACGCAGTCAAAATCGGAATTGGTGAAAGAAAATATGAATTAATTGAAAAATAGAAGCAAAAGCTTCTATTTTTTTATGTATTGTCTTTCAATCAATGCATTAGTATATTCTTCAAAAAATTGTTTAGCAAGAATATTATCCCTTTCATCATAACCAGTGAAAGATACCACAAATACTAATATATTTCGTGAAGTATCCCTAATCATAGTCCTTTCTGTATCAGATGTACTTGAGCCAAATGGTGATATATCATCCTCGTAAACAGGAATATTCTCAATGTTTAATCTACCTCTCCCAATACCTTGAAAATCATCTCCATCAGTTCCAAGTCTAATATGTATATCGCCCTTGATTTTATCATAATCAAGTACTGCGACTGGTTTCATTGTTACAATGCTCAATAAGTTGCCAGTATCTACAATATTGTTAATTCTATATACTCTATTACCCTTAACTATCCTTCTGTACAGACTTTCAACACTTAACCTATATCTACTTGGATCTTTTTTGAAAGCTTTGTATGCATTTCTACCAGAGAGAATAGTCGGTATGTTAATAATGTCTTCAATTTTATACTTCCTCATTACATCATCTTCCAAAGCCCTCAATGCTTTTTCAAGATTTGGTGATTTAAATATTGCGCATTCCATATGGGTAACTGACACTGTAAAATCAGGCCACTTGTTCAAAATGTCCTTATCTATTATTACCATAAAAATCCCCCAATTCCTCATCTAGTTGCATTACATCAATTTCTTTTCTATTTGACCAGTGAACTGGCATTAATTTTTTATACTTCATAGATCTAAATCTATCATCAACTAATAAGGCAACACCTCTGTCTGTCTCGCTTCTAATAAGTCTTCCTACTGCTTGTATTACTTTGTTAATTCCTGGATATGTGTATGCAAAATCATATCCTCCTCCAACTGTAGTATTAAAGTAATCTTTAATCAAATTATTGTACTCACCATATTTGGGCAATCCAACTCCAATAATAATAACTCCATCCAGCATTTCTCCGACATAGTCTATCCCTTCAGAAAATATCCCTCCCATAACAAATAGCCCTAGTACACTTTCCTTCTCTTTAAATCTTTCAACATACTCATATCGTTCCTTATATGTCATATCGCGAGTTTGAATTATTGTACTTATCGAAGAATTAATCTTACTTGCTATCATCTCTAGATACTGATAACTTGGAAAGAAACATATATACTTACCCTCTCTATTTGAAAAACTATTTACTAGATCCGCAATTTCATCCGCTGTATCAGCCCTATCCTTATATCTTGTAGATACTCCTGATACTAATACTTTCAGGTTCTCTCTTGGAAAAGGTGAGTTAAGGATAATATGCTCCCCTTCACCTTCTGTCAATAGTTGTTTATGATACTCAAGTGGATATAAAGTTGCACTAAAGAAAACCGTCCCAAATGCATGGTTGTCAATTGTGTTCAGCAAGAACGTACTCGCATCAAGACAATTAAGTGTTGCGTATTCACCATCATACCCAAATCGATATTGACTTCCGTAATATTCTAGAATTCTCACAAAATCATTTAAGCTGAAAAAACTTTCCAATACATCCTTTTTGTTATCAAAATCTTGATTATCTTGAAAGACCTTACTTAATTTAGTGTGAAGTTTAATAGCTGCATCATGAAAGGAATCGGGAATGTCACTTTTATATCCTTCAGCCAGCAAAGCAAACTCATCCTTCAAGACCTTAAGTGAATTCCCTATGCTAGGCTTTATCACTTTCGGAATAGAAGCAAGTTTCTCGAGATCTTTTAGGCACAAACTACCTGAGTACATATCTTTACTCCTAGGAACAAGATTATGTGCTTCATCAATTAAGAGTATTGGCTTATACTTCCAATCGTCAAAGTACCTAATCAAATGAGATTTTGGATCAAAAGCATAGTTATAATCACATACGATAACTTGACAAAGATTTGATAAATTTAGAGCGTACTCAAAAGGGCATATTTCATGCTTTATCGCATATTCATCGATAACATTTTTGGTTAAAAGCAACTCTGAAAAGATATCCTTGATAGCCTCTTGTAACTTACCAAAAAAATCTTTAGCATATGGACAAATGTCGGGGTCACAATCAACTTCGTCAATAAAACAAGATGCTTCTTTATTTGTGATTTCAATTGCCCTACCTTTAAACCCATTTTCAATAAGCTTATCAAGTGAATCTAAAACAATTTTTTTTCCTGCGTTCTTTGCAGTAAGATAGAATACCTTCTCATCCACATCGTTAACTGCTTTCAATGTTGAAAATAACATTGCCATCGTCTTTCCAACGCCTGTTGGGGACATTGCATATAGTATATTGGATTTCTTAACTGTACTATAGACATGAGCCATTAAATCTCTTTGCCCAGTTCTATAGGTGTCAAAAGGAAACTCTATGGTTTCAATACTGTTAAGAAAGGCTTCTTCCCCTACTTGAACAAGTTTGTTCCACTCATGGTACATAGTTATGGTTCTGTTAAAAAATTTCTCTAATTGAGTTTTGTTATAGCGTTTATCAATCGATTTAAATGAATAATCACGAGTTGATATATAGGTTAGTCTTACTTTTATACTTTTAAGTCCATTCTTTGCAATGTAGAAATATGCATAAACCTTTGCTTGCGCTAGGTGTTCAGGTCTAGTATTTTCATCAAAATCCTCGATTGAATACTTTGTTGACTTTATCTCTTCAATTATTCCACCATCTAGTAGTCCATCAGCTCTGCCTTGAATCACATATTTGATATTCTCTAGTTCATAAGAATAAGAAAGAGAAACCTCTTTTTGATCTAGCTCTGTATACTTAGCTTGCCAGTATTGATGAGCTTTTGTTCCTTCAAGAAGATCCCTATTATAGAAATATTCACTAGTTAAGTCACCTTTTGAATGAATAAACTCAACTATATCTCTTACACTTAAATTATGTTCTCTCATAGTATGAATTATATCACATGCCTAGAACATAAAAAAAGGGAAGTTATCCCCTTTTTGTTCCTTACCGCACGAAATGGAACCATACCGGTTCCCCTTCATACTTTATTTATTTGTTACAACTTGTTTCGTATTAATAATCTGTTGAATGCATCCACGACTTGTGGATCATACTTCGTACCAGACAATTCATTGATTTCTTCGATTACCTTCGCTTTTTCGATTTTCTTACGATATGGCCTATCCGTCATCATTGCATCATAGGTATCAGCAACAGCAATAATTCTAGCTTCAATACAAATACTTTTGCCTACTAACCCATTTGGATAACCACTTCCATCGAAACGTTCATGATGTTCAGCTACAATTTGCGATATATCCTTATAAGGAATATTCTTAACAAGATCACTACTTGTTATTGAATGTTTCTTAATAATCGCAAATTCTTCATCATTCAATCTACCAGTTTTCTTCAAAATCTTATTTGGAATTTCAATCTTACCAACATCGTGGAATAATGCAGCTAAAGCAACATTTGCAATTACATCACGATTCAGTCCCATTTCAATTGCCAAATTCAAAGAAAGTTCTCTTACTCTTTCACTGTGACTCTTTGTGTACTGATCTTTAAACTGTAATTCGTAATTAAGTTTATGTAGTTCTCTCATTGACTCCCCAAGTTCATGGAAAATCGGTTGAGTTGCTACATATAGAATACGAACATCAGTAAGCGGATTGAATACACATACTTCACCTAAATTATGAACGTAAAAGCAGTCTCCAACAGAGAGTTGCACTTTCTCATTGTCGCCACGAATGTACTCCATTTTCCCCTCTAAGATGTAGAAATACTCCATCATAGAAGTTTCCTTCTCTGGTGGACATACATCAAAGATTACTCCTTCGCTGATCGTTTGAGTCATTATCTCAACACCATCAGCTGATGCTAGCAATTTCAATTCATTTGAAGTTAAGGTAAATTTATCCTGGTAATCACCATTCTTTACAATGAATAGTCCGTTTTTTTCCATTAGTTCAGATTAAAACTTACCATCCATAAACTCTAAGTGGATCAATTTCAACTTCATATCCACCAATTATGTAAGTTTCATACTCACAAACTGCAGTAAACCCTAGTTCTTCAATTTTCTCAATTGCTTTAGCAGAAATTTCGTTTGTTCTTTCTACTAGTTGTTCAATGATAGCTTCTACTTTCTGTGGCTGTACTTCAGCACGGTGTTGAGCGACAAATACTAACTTTTCAATTTTAGCATTTGCTTTTTCAGCAATCCTTACTGCTTTTTCATAATTAACTTCTACTTGTTTTACTTCTTCTTGTCCCTTTGCTTCAAGAGCAGGAACTGCCAAAGTAACAGCAAAAGCTAATACGAATGCTAATAACAGCTTTTTCATAGTTTACCTCCTATAAAAATCTAGTATCAAAGCACAATAATTATATCATACAAAATCAACTATGATAATGAGTTTTTTACATATCATAAAATATCATATTATTCATAGTTTGTGCCTTAATATAAAATAATATCACAATATGCTTTCTAATGCAAACGAATTTTGTCTTACATCCTTACGATCATTAAGTTGCTCGATGAATATCTCTTTAGTCCTCTATAGAATATAAATACGGCTATCACAACAATTAGTGCTGTGAAACCTAACAAACTTAGCATGGTCAATATATCAAATTGTCTTAATATTCTAACTGGCAGGTATACCATATAACCAACTGGGATTACAGTAAACAAAATTGTCTTAACTACGCCTGAGAATAGTCCCTCTGGATATGTAGAGGGCATCAACATAGCATTTTCTACACCAGCAGCGATTCCTTCCGCTCTTCCAAGCCAGAATGCTAGGCTTTGCATTATGATAGTGAAAGCGGTAAAGATAATAGCACCTATCAGAATTAAGATAGTATAAAGAGCAATGCTTTCCAGTGTAAATCCAACAATGAAAATGACTATATATCCATAGAGCAAATCACCAATAGCTGATGCACTACTCCTAGAAACAATTAAATTCAGTAGTACATTTTTGGGTTGAACTAAGTAAGAATCAAGTTTACCAGTTAATACATAATTACTAATATTAATTGAATTACCAAAAATAATTCTATTAAGCCCATATGCTCCCGCTGCAACCGCCCATATTAACATTACATCTTCAAATAAGTAGCCACCGAAATGACTTTGCAAGGAGAACAAAATAATCCATTGAATTATGAATGAACCATTGTTAAGAATCATTCCTATGACCTGGCTAATAAATGCTACTCTGTACTCCATTTCTTTAAGTAGATTATATTTTAGTGAAGTAAAAATAAGTTTTATATGATTTCTAACCTCCGTTAACATTTAATCTCCTCACCCCTTTCCTATACGCTATTACTATTAGAATAATTAACACTACTATATAAATACCTTGAGCCATTATCAAACTAAAAAACTCATCAAAACTAAAATCAACAAACATCTTTGCTGGTGCATAAGTTACTGTATATACAGGACTCAGTTTAACAAAACCTCTTAGCCAACTTGGCATAAACTCCAAAGGGAAAGTTATTCCTAGAACTATTATGATCTTACTGAATATCCACTTGAAGGGTGCGTTTTCCTCTACCCAGAAAGATAATAGACCGATTAAGATGTATATTAGTGCAAATATCAAACCTCCCAATGTCAAGTTAATAAGGAAGAATGGAGTTGAGATAATCTGAAAAGTTTCCAATGGACCAATATAGACAATCCCCATTATAGCTCCAAAAACAATGTATGAAATAATCGCTGGTATAATGGTTCCAATATGTTTAAATAGAACAAAAATCAAATAATGGTAAGGTTTATTAAGGAAATATGCCAACTTACCAGATTTAATATCATTGCTGATCTCCGTTGAGATAACTGGTGAATTCATCGCAAAAACAATAAATTCAGTAATCACAATATACCAAACTAATTGATTAAGTGAATAACCATTTATTGAAGAACTTCCTTGATATATATACATCCATAACTGTAAGAACACGAAGACAATAATCCCATATACAAAAAATCCCCCAAATAGATTTCCTAAATATTGAAGTTGTTCCTTTAAAGCTGATTTAGCTACTAATATATACTTTCTCATTATGTATCCTCTTTATATATCTCACTAATTACTTCCTCTAGTGGTACATTAGCAAAATCAATATCCAGTATTTTCTCTGAATCGAGATTGCTGAGCACATCCATAATATTTGCTACTTTGGTGTCAATTTCAAACTTAACATTCGTATTACGATCTTTAAGTATCTTAACTCCATCAATATGCTCTAAAGGAATCTTTTCGGACAGTTTAACGTTTACAATTTTCTTATCAAAATACTTATATTTTAGATTGCTCATCTTATCATCTCGGACAATAGAGCCCTTATTGATGATTATGACTCTTTTGCATAGTTTCTCAATATCCCCAATATCATGAGAAGTTAAAAAGACCGTAGTATTCAATTCCTTATTCATCTTCTTAATAAGTTTCCTTATGCTATTCTTAACAACTGGATCTAATCCAATAGTCGGCTCATCTAAAAACAAGATATCGGGTTTGTGAAGAAGACTTGCTACTATTTCCGCTCTAATTCGTTGTCCCAAAGACAAACTTTTTACTGGAGTATTGATGAAATCAGTTATTTCAAATAGTGTAGCTAACTCATCTATCCTTTTCTCCAAATCACCCTCAATATCATATATGGTTCCAAAAAACATAAAATTATCATATGGTGATAAGTGAATCCATAATTGCTCTTTTTGTCCAAAAACAGTACCAATCCTATATGCCAACTTTCTTCTGTCTCTAACTGGATCCATACCAAGGACATTTATTGTCCCACCATCAGGATAAAGAATACCTGACATCATCTTTATGCAAGTACTCTTTCCAGCTCCATTTGGGCCAATGAAGGCAACCATCTCGCCTTTATCAACTGAAAAACCAATTCCATCAACTGCATTGATAATTCTGTATGTTGGTTTTAACATACTCTTCAGCCCGTTCCAAAAACCTCTCTTCTTAGTTTTCACTTTGAAAGTTTTACTTAAATTACTAACTTCTATAGCCTTCATAACCCCTCCTATTAAAAAAACCTGGGTCCCAGGTTTTAATGAAATTATACCTAAGATTTATAAAAAAACAGATTGTTTATCTGGTAACATAATGACAAATTGTAAACACAATAATTTCATAAAGAACTCCTAAATATTTTTTGTATCGTATCATAAATGTGAATTGTTGTCAAAGAAATCCTTTTTGAAAATTTCATATAAAACTACATCTTGATATGTGTCAGTGGAACTGTCGAAAAAATCTTTCTTTGAAATTCCGACTTTTCTAAATCCACATTTTTCATATAGTTTTTGAGCTATCTTATTCTTACCTGTTGTATCTAATGTAACTTTTCTTATATTCAATGTATCGAAGAGAAATTTAATAAACATCGTCAATGCTTCGTATCCAAACCCATTCCCATGTGTTGAAAAGTCACAAAGCTTAATTCCAATAGAACACTTCCTCGAAACCATGTCCCAGTTAGAATAATTTATCTCTCCAATTGGTTTATCTGATTCTATTATAAATCTTCTTCTCGTCCTATATAAGTTAATATCCTTAATCTCACTAAGTAAATTATCTTTGTGGGATTCATAACTTATTGGCAATCCATACTTAAATCCAGCATGTGACATAACTTCACTCGATGTCCACCATTCATATAAAATGTCAATGTCATTTATATCAATTGGTCTAATAGTAAGTCTCTTACCTTTAATCATTTCTAATCTCCTCCAAGAACTGGTCCTTCTCTCTATAATTCTTAATAACGGTAACTTTTCCATTGAACTCACTAATTACTTCATGGATATTCTGATAATGGTTTTTCCTAAATGACTTAACATATTCAATAAAATCCATATCTAATTTATCTTCAATAAATCCAGAAGCCATATCTGATCTTTTGATATGTTTAGCATTTTTCTGACGTCTTCTAATATTTCTTAAGCATACTCTAGTTTTTATATCCATAAATATTATCCAATCAGCATACTGAGATCTATACTTCATTGATGATCCATAATTACCATCAATAATCCAGTTAGTGTTCTCTTCTATAAAATTCGCGATCTTATTACGCAATTCCTCTTTGGAGATCTGTCTTTTGTTATCAATATGATACATTTTGTCCAAATGTAAAATTGGGATTGAAAAAATCTTTGCAATCTCCTTAGATAAGGTTGATTTTCCACTTCCAGGACTTCCTATTACTAGAATTCTAATAATAATCACCTCTTTACTAATATCTTTTACTAAATGTAACATACATAGTATAATGAAGTATGAAGAAAAGATTGAAAATAGCACGTACTATTTCGATTCTTGCTGTTCCAATAGCGCTAGTCCTACTACTATTGGGTGAATCCTTCGCAATTCTAACAGCAATATTTATGTTACTTCATTATCTATACTTAGTTGTTAACTTTATACTTTCAATAATTGATTTGATAAAACTAATTTTAAGAAAGGAATTTAAATTCAAAAATATAGGTGATATATTGCTTAGTTCTATACTACTAGCAATCTATACTATATTCTATTTCATTTTCTATATTGGTGTAATTACAATACTATTACCATTTCTATAAGAAAAGTAGGTTTAACCTACTTTTTATGTGCAATAGCTTCAATTTTGACATACATTCCAGTAGGTAAATTATTAACTTCTACTGTACTTCTCGCCGGGAATGGTTTCTCGAAGTATCCAGCGTACACCTCATTAACCTCACCGAAAATATCCATTGACGATAAATAAATTCTTGTTTTAACAATATCCTTTAGAGTGTATTTAGCTTGTTTTAAAACCTCTTCAATATTATTCATAACAAGTTGCGTCTGTTCTCTAACTGTGTTCGGTGTGTCTCCTTTAACATCGACTGGAAGCTGTCCAGAGATGAAAACTAAATTTGATACTTTTATTCCTTGAGACTCATTATCCTCACTAATAACTTTCTTAGATGATAGCCCTTTTCTGTTTTTAAACAACTTTTTCTTAAGTTTTTCAAGACCTTTACTCCTCAGTTTTTTCATAAGGAATGCTTTAAGTTTTGCAAACCAATCAAATTTACTTAACCAAAGAACTAATTTATCAAATACACTAAGTTTTGCTAATACAACTACTGTCCCGGTCCCCACAACAGCAATGGTCGAAGTCTTACCAATCACTTCAAATGCGGAATCCTTTCCTTCTACCGTTAGGACAAAACTTTCATAAGCAGTATTTCCACTATAATCACTTACAGTATAAGATAGCTGATATGTTCCTGGCGTCATTAAGTCATAGTAACCTTCAATCCATACATAATCAGTTAAATCACCATCGACTGAATCAATTGCGGTAATCCCTGCATATAGATCTGTGTGATCATCTGAATGATAATCTGTTATCGCTTTGACTTTGACATCCTTTACTCCATCAATAATTGGGGGATCATAGTCAGTAGCAGATAAATCAATAAGTGCAACTCTATAAGATAAAATACAAACCAATATCAGTACAATTTTCTTCATCTTTATTCCTCTTTCTTTCTATATAAATTATACACTAAAGATTATTCTAGAAAAAGAAAAAGCTGCATTAGCAGCTTACTTTATTGGTACTCTTAGAAAATAGTAGTTATCAGTCAATCCACTGTGTTCGATATAATCAATATCTCCAGTATCATATTCTACTCCTAAAACAGATGGATCATATTCCGCTTTAAATTTGCGAGTGTTCACAACAGCGTTACTAAAATCTTCCTCTAAGAACAATGGATGTTCAAACAATAGATAACTAGACTCAGGCACTTCCTCGATAATCAGTCTCTTGTCTAAATCATGCTTATAATCTAAAGGAATAGCTACACCAAATTTATACTTATGACCATTTCCTTGGTTAATCTTGATTCCAAATGGTTCTTTGTATAAACCAGGTAGACTTGCCATATAGCCGTGCATTTTATCACAGTCAATTCCCTCTTTCTCCATTTGTCTCCAGAAGTCCATGTAATTATCTACTCCCTCTTTTTCTAAGAAAGCAAACTTGTGTTTCCCTAGTTGAATCTTTTTCACTTCAATTTGATTTTTTAAATCCATAACAATTTCTCCTCTCCTAAATTCTGGAGTGGCTAGGTTCTTTTTGAGTTTTAAATTCAATGGTATTCTTTCTTCTCTGTATTTTCTTGGAGTAATTCCAAACGCATCCCTAAATGACTTTGTAAAAGCCTCTTGTGAAGAAAACTCATAAAGCATAGCTATATTAATAATTTTCGTATCAGTATCACGCAAATCAATGGCAGCATTGCTTAATCTTCTCAACTGAATGTACTTCCTAAGTGTTTCACCAGTTAAAGTTCTAAACTTCCTTGTAGTATGAAACTCAGAATATCCAATATAGGAAGATATTTTCTCCAATGTAAGTTCTCTATCAAGATTGTATTCTAGCCAATTAAGAATTTGTTGAATATTAAGTTTCCATTCCATTTAACCACCCCAAAATACTTTATCAAAGATTTTAATGTATTTTATGTCCTGGATTGCTAAAGTAATTTTTTAAATGCCTTACAGTAAATTTCGGCTTGCTGAACAATTCTTTTAACATATATAAACTCATTTGGTTGATGAGCACAAGGCTCATCTTGAGGGAAATGGGCTCCAAATGCAATCAAATTAGGCATTGCTCTTGCATATGTTCCTCCACCCATTGTCATCGGTTCCGACTCATAATCATTAGTAACTTCTTGATAGGCACTTAATAGTTTTTGAACTAATGGATGATCTAACTCATAATATATTGGTCCTTTGTGAAATATGTTATCTATCTTAAATACTGACCCTTCAAGTCCTATATTAATCTTTCTCATTACTTCTTCATACTGAGATGAAATTGGATACCTTATATCCACGCCAAACACGATGGAATCATCGGTTGATTGAATTGTACCTATATTCATTGTTAGCCGACCATAATCATCGCAATCATCAGCCCCCATAAGCGAGCCATCATTTGTATCAGCAATCAACTTATTATAATCAACAACTAATTTGTCATTTGATTTTTCCTTCAAATCGATAAACATCTTGCTAATAGCATTCTTTCCTTCATCAGGTGTACTAGCATGAGCTGATTTACCAGACCATTCTCCGGAGTACTTACCTTTTAAAATACACTTGTCAGGTACTGAATTAGCAGCGGTTCCTCCAAGCACATCATATGGGAAATCTTTCCTATCTACTTTTAAAGTAAGTTGTATAATTCCTTTTTCACCATGAATGATTGGAAACACCGCATCGGGAGTAAAACCAGCTGTAGGGACTTCCGCTACTTTAACGTAATGAGCCATACAACCAAAACCAGATTCTTCATTTGTACCAAATATCAATCTGATTCTCTTATTTAGTTTAATACCGGAATCCATCATAGCTTTTAAAGCATATATAGAAGCTATCGCAGGTGATTTATTATCACTAGTTCCTCTACCGTAAAGTTTTCCTCCTTCTATTACTGCATCATAAGGTGGATGAATCCAAGCATCTAAATCACCTTCTGGTACAACATCTAAATGAGTTAAGCAGGCAATCATTTCCTTACCATCACCTACTTCAGCATATCCAACATGACCATCAAGGTTTTCAGTTCTCATCCCCAATTTATCACATAAATTCAAAACAAGTTCCAAACAACGATAAGGACCTTCCCCATATGGCATTTCATCAGTTGCTGTTGAAAAGTCTTCAACACTCTTAATTCTAAGTAATTTCTGTAGATTACTAATCATTTCATTTTCATACTTCTTAATATCAAAGTTCATCAATTTCACCTACTTCATACATTTTTGTTTGTCTAATATCAACAAAACGAACTTCTCCATTCGTAACAACTATATCAGTTTCTCCACCAACCATAATTTCCTGATTATTCCATTCGGGAATTTTAACCATCACATTAAGTTCTAAAGAGTAAATCGTGTTATCGTTAATTGTAAATTCTCCTTTGACAGGTACTCCTCCTTGCATATCCCATAAACCAATTGTAACCCCTGCTCCGTGACCGTGAGTTCCTATCGGGTGAGTATATATACAAGGAACCAATCCCTCACTGATAGCGATCTCTCTTGACTCTTTTAGAATCTCGTTACCTGTTTTTCCTAATTTGATATTACCGACAACTATGTCTTGCAATCTATTCATTTTACTTTGTGCATCAGCAATTCCTTTTGGGATTTTACCAATGAAGGCGTTGTGTTGAGTATCCGTACAAAGACCTAAATATTTTAATCCTACATCACAATGCAACATATCTCCATTTCTAATGGTACTCTCTGAATAAATCGTTTTTTCACCTTCTCTGACTATTGAAACTTCATAATCAAACCATGGTTCCATCCCTAATTTCTTAACCGTGTCCATCATCCAGAATTTCACATCATGATTTGTAGTTCCAGGCTTTATTACCTCATTCGAAAATGCCTTCCCTATTATTGTATGAGCGATATTAACTATATCATCATACATCTCTATTTCTTCTTGGATTCTTTCTTCCAACCACCTAACACAAAGTTTCTCGGCTGACACGATTTTATTTGGCAAATACTTTGTGATTTGCTCATATTCACTATGCGACAACCCATCAGCCAAAGCGATGTCCTTTGACACATTCAATCCAATCTTGTTCGGATTCAATTTCTTAATTAAACTACTTAAACATTCCAATTGGGTTTCCTCAGGATAATTATCATCTCCCCAACTTCTATCTATGGGGTTTCTCCAAACACCTTCATAGAAATTATCAATACCTGTTCCTGGTCTAGACAAAGAGTATCTACTAATCTCATCTTTCAAGTGAAATACAAGTATTGTTCTCCTTCTCGCCGAAAGCATTCTAGCTGGTAGCAGCGTCATTAAAACAGGATCCTCGTTATACTCCCTGGCTGAAACAATCCAGGTATCAATATCACATTCCTTCATTAGCTTAGGTAATAAACTATCTAATCTCTTAATCAGTATCTCTTCTCTAATTTGTATTTCCTCTCTGTATGAGACTATTCTATTTCTTAACTCTTCCATCTTTCCCTCCTATTGTTTTTCTTATCATTGTAGGCAATAGGCTCAGTGATAATAGTACACTCAAAACCATTCCAACCCACATAAGCAATGATAAGTATAAATGTATTTTCAAAGGACTAAACATCAAAACACTTAATCCAATAGCTAAACCAAATGCATTTGCAACTATTGGTCGTGAACAATAATTAAATGCTTTATCTAGTGCAACATCAACATCATCATGGTGACTTATAACATTGAATACACTAGAGAAATGAACAGCATAATCAATACCAACACCTATGGCGATACTAAACATTGTAGCAGTAATAACATTCAGCGAAATATTGGATATCGCAAGAAAGCCAAATATAGCAACAACCGTGCTCAGGATGGGTATTAGTGAAATGATTGATAATTTTATATTTCTTAAGCTGATAAATAGCATAATCAATATTGCTAATGAAGCTAATAAAATTGATATTACTTGCTTAGAAATAATAACATCATTCAAGTCTTTCATCACATACTGAACACCGGTAACATTCCCGTATTCACTCACTACTTCCTCGATTTCATCCAAGGTGTCATTATTTAAGTTGGTAGGGACAATCATTAATCTAGCGACTCCCTCCTCAACATTAATAAACTCATCTAATGGATATTCCCCACTATCAAGCAATTCATCATAAATATCTTCAATGCTCATTTCAGCACTACCGGTCATCATAGAATACAAACTGATTATCTGATATCCATTTGTTACTCTTGAAACACTTTCCAGTTTAAGTAGTTTTTCGCTTAGCATACCGACTTCGATTGCTACATCATCAGACAAAATATCATCACTTCTTACTAAACCATATACAGGAATACTCCCGCCATTTATGTCATTGATTTTGTCGAAGTTTTTCTTTATCTCAGTATTATCTTTATATAGTGATAGCATATTAAATTCATTTTCGATTCTCGGAATGAATATTCCACTTACTATTAATACAATTGTTAATATTATCACACTAGGATATCCCCAAAGTTTCTTCAAAAATCTATACGAAATCTGCTTACGAGCACTCTGTGATACTACAATACCCTTGCTAAGGATTAGTGGCAATACATACCACGTAGCAATTCCAGCCATCAATATCCCAAGTGAAGCTGATAAAGCTAACTCAGTAATAGCTGTTGAGTCAAACGCGATAAGTGCAATGAATCCAAACATTGATGTAATAGTAGTTACTATCATTGGAATTCCTACCATTTTCAATGTATGCCTTATTGCTTCCAATCTCGATAAACCTTCTTTTTCACTATCAATAATATGTGACATAAAGTGCAGTCCATCTGCACTTCCTATAACTATTGTAAAAATCGGTGCTAAAACTGTTAATAGGGATACCTCAGTTCCCAACCATCCAATAATTCCCATTGTCCATAAAGTACCAATACCAGCTGGCAATACACTAAGTATAGTCGCCTTAAATGATCTCATTTGAGAATAGAAAACTAGTAACACTAATCCAAACGCAAATGGTGGAAACAATAGAAGTATCTTCACAATGAAATTAATTACCTCGTAATCACTATAAGCATCTCCACTTATTGCATACTCGAAATTAGAATTATCTAAATAATCCTTTAGTTGATTTAGGTCTTTTCTACCGAAATCATCTTGAACAAAACCAACTAACATTATATGATAATCTCCATCAAAAACAATCTGTTTCATTGCCAATCCCTTTGTAACAAAATCTGTTTCAAAATCGGGAGCAATGACATGACTGAATTTACCAATCATGTAATTATTTAGCTCAATCAACTCATCAGTAGTATCTTCACCAATCGAATCCACCGAGACCATTATCATTAGTTGACTTTTGCTATCAAATGATTCCTCCATTTCTTCTAGAGTAATCATATGTTCGGATTCCTTTGGCATAAAAATAGTAAAATCGGAATTTAACTTGATTTGAACAACTCCAATCAAAGCAATAACATTTAGCAACAGAAATAGTACAAATAGTTGCTTTGAGTACTTATAAACGAAATTAACATATTTCTTCATACATCCCCCTAGACAAAAAGGAGCATACACTCCCTACTTATTACATCTTCTTCCTTGATGTTTCTTTCCACACTGGCAGCAAACTTCATTTTGATCCGTATAGTCATAATTACCACCATCTATTTGTATAGAGGCTCCAGTCAACAAAGCCTTTGATACCTTTTCTCTTGCTGATTCAATAATCAGTTGAAAAGTCTGTCTAGAAACATTCATCTTCTCTGCACAGTCTTCTTGGAATAGTTTTTCTACATCTTTTAAACGCATCGCCTCAAGTTCCTCAAATTTAATCCTGATAATTTCCTTACTTGATACTTCCGGATTAAACTTTCTGCATCTTGGCTTGTAAGCAATCGTTCTTGGTTTAATTGGGCGCGGCATAATATTCCTCCTACTATATTATAGCACGCAAGCAATTGGCAATAAATAGCATATGGAAAGTTAGGATTCAAAAAAAAGGTGCTTCATAGGCACCTATTTTATATATTCATCAAATAAATTGATATTGAACACTGAGCCCGAGAATCCCTCGTACTGCTCTGCAAATACTAAAGCATCGGTTATGTCCTCTTCGCTCCATGTTAGAATTTCTGCAACTGAGTAATACGGTTTACCAGTAATTTCTTCTATCTCTTCTTGAACAAGCATAACATCATCAATTTCTTCTATTAACCACTGCGGACTACCAAAGAACTCAAGTATGTCAATTTGATCTTCAAAATATGGCGCTAATGCTAAACCATTCATCAAGTCATCAACATTTTTAGCTCTGTTTTGCCCAAGGTCATCAATGATACCAACATATTCAAGTGCTAGTCCTGTTCCTGGTAACCCACTAGTGCTTGTAGCAATCAACCTAGCTTCAAGGAAATCTGCATACGCACTTCCCAAAGAAGCGTTCAAATCCTCACCTGCAATGTACTTTTCCATAAGCTCATCGTACAATTCTGGGTTGTAGTAATCAAGCCACTTCTCATAATTAGTATATGTTAGGTCTGCTTGCTCTGTGAATGGGGAATCATATGTATCATATGGAACCCACTCATCATCAAGTAAAACCTCAGCTCTTGCATGTGTTGATCCCTCAACCATTAACAATCTGACAACATCGTATGGAAAGTCAGTTTCTTCATAACCTTTTTCTTTCATAAAATTGATAAAAGAATCGTATTCCTCTCCACTCATACCTTTGGCAGTTGCTGTCGCAAACGGATCATCTACTAGTTCCGATGGAGTTTCTTCAGCCATTCCAATACGGACTGTCAATCCATAATAATCAGCTATGCTTGCAAACACAATTGCATAGTGGTAACAAACACCGTAATACTTCCCATCATCGACTTGTCTTTCGATAATATCACTAAACGTATAAACGCCTGGGAAGATATTAGCCCATCTCATTCCATATGAAACATCATTGTACTCTAACTTGTTATGAGCATATATCATATTTTCATTTTGCCAAGCAAGAATTGCATCTGCAATCTCTTTGTCAGTACCAGATGCCTCTATACCAAGTGATTCAATTGTTGAAGCATCAAGTTGCTCAACACCATTCTTTGAAAAATAGATATTACTACCTTCTGCATTCAACTGTTCCTCGTGAATGTTTATATCTAAAATCTCACTCAAAGTCGTTTCATAATACCTTGGTACATCAGTAGTTGGTGGAGTATCATCTGAATCATCAGTATCTCCATCATCAACAGTATCATCTACATCATCAGTACCAGTTGATGAATCATCACTATTATCGTTAGAATTATCATCAACCACTGGATTATCATCTGGTTCAACTTGGTCGGTATTACATCCGGTAAATATGAAAGAAAGAGCCAGCAAAAATACTATACTTATTTTTTTCATTATCATCCCTCCATTACAATTATATCATATTAGTAAAACGAATAAGTTTTACAAATTACTAGAGGCTTTTCTTAGTGCATCGATGTATTCACTTCCGAATATTTCTTCATGATCAAAAAAGACGCCTTCCAAGATCATATCTTCAATTTCATTCAAAGTGGCAGTCATTACACCCATAACCTCATTAGGATCAAGGGTACACCTATTAATATCAAAATCATATCTGACAAAGTACATATCCATAAAACCAGGGTGTTCCTTTGTTACATTAGTGTGTTCATAAATCAATTTAAAGTAATTTTTAGGAATATCCAATCCCACTTCTTCTATGATTTCTCTCCTTGCTCCTTCTACCGAAATTTCGCCTGCAATTACACTTCCACCATGTGTGGCATATATCCCAGGAAGTGTTTTACTCATACTTCTTCTTTGAATTAGAAACTCCCCATTATTATTGCAGATCCAAGTGTGTGTATAAAGATGGTACTCACCGTCTTTAAGCTTTTCTCCTCTAATATGTGTCTTCCCTGTAATCTTCTTATTAATATCATAAACATCCCATTTCTCCATAATTCCTCCAAGTAAAACACCTTTTGAAAGGTGTTTATTCAATAATATCTAATTCATCGATATTTTCTTCAACCGGCTTCGAACGTAATATTAACCAAGTAAACCAAAGAATAATCGCACTATCCAAAGCCAATTTGATTAACCCATTACCGATAGGCATATATGCCGATATTACATTTGTCGGAGCCTGCCCAATCAAAATTCTTGAAATCGCATTAATAACAACTAAAGGAGCAACGGCAAACAATGTAAGTTTGTACATATCAGGATAGGCTATATCATCCTTTAAGAATCCTTTGACAAGCAACATATTAATTAATGCTCTAAAGAAATTGTAAATAAATTGTCCAAGTATTGCTAATACGAACATTATTGCTACTGCAAAAATTATTACAGTTCCCTTCCACTCATCGATAATATCAACAGCATTACTATATGAGAAATCACTTTCAGTATAATCAAATGACATTAATAACTCATTGTATGTTTGAAATTGGCCATTTGTAGTCATACCATTTTTTGTTAAATAAATCACTCCTACAGTGGGAGCTACTTCATCGACTTCCTCTCGCAAGTCAATTATTACGGACTCAATATTGTAATAGTCATCATTACAAGTCAATTCATAATCAATAATCTCACATCCGTAACTCTCGTTATATGAACTAATGGTCCCTGGATCGCCAAAGTAATTAAATCCTTGACGTATCATAATACCGATTGACATTGCATAAATTAAAGCTAAGAATAAAACTAATAATGTAATTGTTCCATAACCTTTTTGTGATTGCTTGTAAAAGTATCTAAACATCTTTCCTCCTAAATTCTAGCTATCAACACAACAAACATTGAAGTCAATCCACCTACTGAGGCTCCCCAAATCAAATCAATAATAGTTATTTTTAGAGGCCATCCTTCTAAAGTAGCAAGATTCGTCAAATCATATGTTGCATATGTAATGAATCCAAATAGCATTCCTACCATTAAAGCTTGCGATATTGAGTTATTTTCAATAGCGGGATTAATAACAAAATATACTAATCCAAATACAAATATTAGATAAAAAATAATTGCTGCAAGCCAATTCGGTGTTGACTTCATTATAAAGCCTATTTGCTCCTGATACAAGTTTTTACTAATTAAACCCAGCCAAATAATATCAATTACAAAAAATACTGCTAACGTAATAAAATAAATCTTCAAAAATGCTAACATCTAATCATCCTTTCTTTCCAATCCAAGGAACAAACCTTGGAGTTACTTCCATATATTTTTGATACTCGGGATCATCTTTATATTTTTTTTCAAGCATCGGAACTCCAGAAACCTTAAGTAGTAAATATGTAATAAGAATTGGACTTACAATTCCAATGTAACCGTATTGAACACTAATTGTAATTATAAATATCCCCCACCACATAGTGACTTCACCAAAATAATTAGGATGTCTAGTAACTTTCCATAAACCAGTATTCATGATCCCTTTTTCAGTTCTATTATTCAAGTATTTTTTTAATTGTGCATCACCTACAACTTCAAAGAAATAACCAAGCAACCAAATCACAATTCCTACTATAATAAATGGACTGTATTTTCTCGAACTACTCATAAACAAAATTACTGGTATCAATAGTGCATACATAAATAGCATTTGTAACATATACACATGAAAGAATGCCTTGAGTCTTGGAAATCTCTTACCCCATCTCTTCCTGAAGTTCTGATACCTAAAATCCTCTGGTTTACCATAATTTCTCCTAAAAATATGATATGTGAGTCTAAGACCCCATAGTATAATAATGGCTAAAACAATTAAGGAATATATCTCAATTTCAATTCTAGTAATCATATAAATGGTTGCTACAACAAAACCTAATCCCCACCCAATATCAACAATTGAGTTATTCTCAAGTAATTGTCCTACGATAAAAAACAAAAAGAAATATCCAAATAAAACTAAAGCTACTTCCCAAAATAAATCCATAATCCCTCCTATGAAAACCACATTACATAGTTTCTATATCTAATTATACAACCATAAACAACATAAAGGAAATGTTGTGCAAATATGCATATAGTTTTTCTTTAAGGTAGTAAGTGGTATAATTTAGGTAAGGAGGAAAGGTATATGAATGAAAAATTATTAAAACTTAAAAGATTCAATATCATCATGGGATTCTTCCACTTAATACAAGGTACATTCATGCTTATTGCAGCAATCACAATAGAAAAAGTTGCATCATTCAAACCAATTGTACAATCCAATTTCTTAATGTTTGATGAAACTAAAATGACACTAGTACAAAATCAACAAAATGTATTTGAGTTACCATTTGGTATTCTAGTAGCGAGTTTCTTATTGATGAGTGCACTAGCACATTTTATTATTAGTATTCCAAAATTCAACAAAGTATATCAAGAGGACCTACTTAGAGGAATGAACAAATTCCGTTGGTTTGAGTATATGATTAGTAGTTCTGTTATGATTATACTAATCGCTACTCTATTCGGTGTATTCGATATTGGTGCTTTGATTCTGATATTCGGAATTAATGCTGTGATGAATTTAGCCGGATACTTGATGGAGGAGTTAAATCAATATACTCCAAACACAAAGTGGTCACCATTTATTGTAGGTAGCATAGCTGGAATTCTTCCATGGATTGTAATTGTAATGTTTGCATTTGGTAATGCTGATCCAGCGGAAGTGCCGTGGTTTGTATATGCAATATTCGGTTCATACTTTGTATTCTTTAACTTATTCCCAATTAATATGATTCTACAATATAAAAAGGTTGGGAAATGGAAAGACTATCTATATGGGGAAAGAACATATATTGTGCTAAGTTTAGTATCAAAATCACTATTAGCATGGTTAGTATTCAGTGGAGTAATGCAGCCATAAAAAAAAGTCGACTAAGTCGACTTTTCTTATACAGCGTTAATATTTTCAGCTTGAGGTCCTTTTTGACCTTCAACTACGTCAAATGTAACTTCTTGTCCTTCTTCTAAAGTTTTGAAACCTTCACCACTAATTTGTGAGTAATGTGCAAACACATCTACACCTTCTTCAGTAGTAATGAATCCAAATCCTTTTTCAGAATTAAACCATTTTACAGTACCGTTCATGAAATCCTCCTAATTTTTTCTTAAACTTGTAAACTTTATTTCTAAATTAGGCGCTTCATAATTGTACGTTTGTTTAAAAATAGTTTTTACTTATTTAAGTCCAAAAAGAATAATAACACTTTTATACTAATTTGTCAAACAAATTACATATCATGTTTTGTCATCAATTGAGCTGGAGTTCTTAAATTCAACAAAAGAACTGGAATTATCCCAAAAACAATACTAATTGCGTACAATATTACAATTCCTATTCCAACATTATATGCTGAGTATTCAACATAATCGATATAGCGCCCTGCACCTGATGATAAATAACTTAGAAATCCAACAGATGCTAGATATCCGATTAGTGTAGAAATTGTAGTAACGGTTAAGATCTCAAAAATAAATATTTTGGTTAAGTCTTTCGTACTTACCCCAATTGACCTTAAAACACTAATAGAATATAACCTGCTGATTATGTTAGATCTCATAACAAATAGCACTCCTACAATTGATGAAGCAATTCCAATTATCGCGTAAAGTCTAAACTCTTGGTCGGCTAGTTGTTTATCTGCTATATATGCAT
>Ga0194000_1000007_pt1 | contig 55375 bp, 49 predicted proteins | sample FLT_67_MG_FD_140346 | JGI IMG/M metagenome (GOLD analysis project Ga0194000, IMG submission 140346) | Sediment microbial communities from the Broadkill River, Lewes, Delaware, United States - FLT_6-7_MG | ecosystem: Environmental > Aquatic > Freshwater > River > Sediment | place: USA: Delaware... | reverse complement strand
TTTTGTCCAACAAAGAATTGGCTATGTCATCTGAAGACTTAATACATATACAGAAGTATTTTACAGATGAATCAAGAAATCCCACAGAAACAGAGATTAAGATGCTTGATACTTACTGGAGTGATCATTGTAGACATACTACTTTTGAGACTGAAATTACTTCTATTAAATTTCCTGATGACAAATTAGGTAGTGAATTAGAAAAAGAATATAATGAATACTTAAAACTAAGAGACAAAACTAAATCAAAAAGACCAATATCATTAATGGATATGGCTACTATCTATGGGAAATATTTGTATAAATCTGGAAGACTAAGTGATTTAGAAGTGTCTGAGGAAATAAATGCTTGTAGTGTTTACATTGATGTTGATGTAGATGGTAAGAACGAAGAGTGGTTATTGATGTTTAAGAATGAAACTCATAATCATCCAACTGAAATAGAGCCATTCGGTGGAGCTAGTACTTGTGTAGGTGGTGCGATTAGAGATCCACTTAGTGGTAGAAGTTTTGTATACCAAGCAATGAGAGTAACGGGAAAAGAAAATCCTTTAGCTGATATTAGTGAAACAATTGAAGGGAAACTTCCTCAAAGAGTTATTAGTAAAGTTGCTACTGAGGGATACTCATCATATGGAAATCAAATTGGTTTAGCAACTACTCATGTAAGAGAAGTTTATCATCCTGGTTACTTAGCTAAGCATATGGAAGTAGGAGCTGTTGTTGGTGCTTGTAGAAAAGATCAGGTAGTAAGAAAGACTCCTCAAGCAGGAGATATTGTAATTATGCTTGGAGGAAGAACGGGTAGAGATGGTATTGGAGGAGCAACTGGTTCTAGTAAAGTACATACTACCAAATCAATTGAAACCGCAAGTGCTGAAGTGCAAAAAGGAAATGCGGTTGAGGAGAGAAAGATACAACGCTTGTTTAGAAATCCTGATGTAACAAAACTTATAAAGAAAGCAAATGATTTTGGTGCTGGTGGAGTAAGTGTAGCAGTAGGTGAACTTGCTGATGGACTTAAAATCAATTTAGATAATGTAAGAACAAAATATGATGGATTAAACGGTACTGAATTAGCTATTTCAGAGTCACAAGAGAGAATGGCAGTAGTTATTGATGCTACTGATAAAGAAGAATTTATTGATTTATGCAAAAAAGAAAACATTGAAGCATATAAGATTGCTGATGTAACTGATGATTTTAGACTTACTATGTATTGGCGTGGTAAGAAGATAGTAGATTTAATTAGAGAGTTCATCGATACTAATGGTGTAAGACAATTCACACAAATAGAGATTGCTGAAGCAGATGAATTAATTAGTGAAGATTCTAACTTATTAACACATCTAAGTAAGTTGAATATCGCAACACAAAAAGGAATGGGTGAGTATTTTGATTCAACTGTAGGTGCATCAACTGTTTTGATGCCATACGGTGGTAAGTATCAAGCGACTCCAACTCAAGGTTCGATACACAAGCTTCCTGTTTTAAATGGAGAAACAAAGACTGCTAGTATTATGACGTTTGGATATAACCCCTATATTTCAAAAGCGAGTCCCTTCCACGGATCTCAGTATGCAGTTATTGAATCTCTTGCTAAAACAGTAGCTTGTGGTGGTGACTATAAAAAAGTTAGATTCTCATTCCAAGAGTATTTTGAAAGACTTACTGACGAGGTTAAGTGGGGTAAACCATTCGCAAGTCTATTGGGTGCACTTAGAGCGCAAAGGGAGTTTGGATTACCAGCCATTGGTGGTAAAGATTCAATGAGTGGGACATTTAAAGATATTCATGTACCACCAACACTTATTAGTTTTGCTGTTTCTACAGTAAATGTAGATAATGTGATATCAAATGAGTTCAAAGAAGAAGATAATTATATTTACTTAATAAAGCATAATCCTGTAAAAGGTTATCCAAACTATAGTGATTTGATAGCTAACTTCAACTATTTACAGGAGTTAATAAACGATGAAGTAGCAGTTACAGCTTATGCGGTAGAGCATAGTATATCTTCAGCTTTAGTAAAAGCATCTTTAGGAAACGAAGTTGGATTCAATATAGAAACGGATTTAGATTTGTATTCATATGATTATGGATCTTTCATAATTGAGACGAACAAGAAACTTAAGTACGGTAACGCGATTTTGTTAGGTAAAACTTGTAGGGATATTGTAGTAAATGGAATTGAATATTCATTCGAGGATATTAAGAACGCTCTTTCGACATTTGATTACTTGTATCCAGTTATCAAAGAGAATGAAGGTAAATTGACAAAAACCCCTACCGAAATGAAAAGAAAATTTAAGAAGCAAAAGTTAGAAGTAGTTAAGGTGTTCGTACCAGTATTTCCTGGTATGAATAGTGAATACGATACTATAAGAGCATTTGAAAGAGCTGGTGGTACTGTAAGCTCTAAAGTGTTCAATAATCAATCAAAGGAAGACATTAATAGATCGATTGATGAGTTTGCTAGTCAAATTAATAATGCAAATATCGTAGCTTTCTCTGGAGGATTTAGTCAAGGAGATGAGCCTGATGGAAGTGGTAAGTTTTTAGCAAACGTTATTAAGAACAAAAAAATAAGCAATGCCTTGAACAAATTACTTGAAAGAGATGGTTTGTTATTAGGAATATGTAATGGATTCCAAGCTTTAGTAAATTCAGGATACTTGCCTGGAGATGGGCTTGATGCAATCCTATTTAGAAATGATATAAACAGACACATCTCTCATATCGCAACAACTAAAGTAATCACAACTGAATCACCTTGGCTAAAAGGTTTTAAAGAAGGAATGATTCAAAAGGTTGCGGTTTCACATGGTGAAGGTAAGTTTGTCGCTAGTGAAGAAACTTTGGATAAGTTGTTTAGAAATGGTCAAGTTGCTTTCCAATATGCAAATGATTTAGGCGAAGTAACTATGGATGGTATGTATAATCCAAATGGTTCATATGAGGCAATTGAGGGTATTATTTCTGCTTGCGGAAAAGTGTTAGGAAAAATGGGACACCCTGAAAGATATTCATCGGATACATTTAAAAATATTCCAGGTGATAAGAATCAAAATATATTTGAAAATGCTATTAAGTATTTTAAAGGAGAGTAATGATGAAAAAAGAATTTTTATACGAAGGGAAAGCAAAACAAATATTCGCAACCAATAATCCAGATGAAATCATTATCCATTACAAAGATGATGCAACTGCTTTCAATGGAATAAAGAAAGCTTCAATTAGTAATAAGGGTATTCTTAATAACAAAATAACAGAATTGATATTTACTAAACTTAATGAAATTGGTATCCCTACTCATTTCATTAAGAGAATAAGCGATAGAGATCAACTGTGTAAGAAAGTTGAGATTATACCACTAGAAATTATTATTAGGAATCTAATTGCTGGTTCTATGTCCAAAAGATTGGCTATAAAAGAAGGTACGAAGCCATCCAATACAATATTTGAGTTATCGTATAAGGATGATGAATTAAATGATCCATTAATTAACGATGATCACGCTGTTGCGATGGGTATATGTACTTATGATGAATTGTCTGAGATTAAAGAGTATGCACTTAAAGTTAATGAGTTTTTACAAGAAGTCTTTCTTAAGGAAAATATTATTTTAGTTGATTTTAAAATAGAGTTTGGTAAAACAAGTGATGGTCAAATAGTGCTTGCTGATGAAATTAGTCCTGATACATGTAGATTTTGGGAAAAAGATACGCTTAAGAAACTTGATAAGGACCGTTTTCGTAGAGACTTAGGTAGTGTTGAAGAAGCATATATAGATATATTAAATAGATTAGATAAGTAGGTGTTTTTATGTTTACACTTGATAAAATGCATGAAGAATGTGGAGTTTTTGGAATCTTTAATTTAGACAGTGCTGTTGAACTAACCTATTATGGATTACATTCACTACAGCATAGAGGTCAAGAAGGATGCGGAATAATATCATCTAGTGAGAATTTGAAGATTCACAAAGGTGAAGGACTAGTTACAAATGTTTTTGATGAGCAAGTAATTGAGAATCTTCAAGGGCATAGTGCGATTGGTCATGTACGCTATTCAACTGCTGGTGGTGGGGGAATTCAAAATGTTCAGCCATTCCTTTTTAGACATCACACTGGTGACTTTGGGTTATGTCATAATGGAAACATTGTTAATTCAAGCGAGATAAGAACTTATCTTGAGAGAGAAGGAACGATTTTTCAGTCCACTTCTGATACAGAAATTTTAGCTCACTTAGTAAAGAAGGATAGAAGAAATGACCGCATTGATGCTTTAAAAGATGCTTTGAGAATTTTAGAAGGAGCATTTGCATTTTTAGTATTAACAAACGATAAACTATATATAGTTAGAGATAAAAACGGATTGCGCCCACTTTCTATAGGTAGAATAAATGGTGCCTATGTAGTTTCTAGTGAAACTTGTGCATTTGATATTGTAGGTGCAGAGTTTGTTAGAGATGTTGAACCGGGTGAAATAATCATAATCTCTAAAGATGGAATTGAATCTCATTTCTATGCTGAGGATACTAAGAATAATATGTGTGCGATGGAGTATATATATTTTTCACGTCCTGATAGTAACATTGAGGGATTAAACGTGCATTCAGCTAGAAAGGAATCAGGTAAGCAGCTAGCAAGAGAAGCTTATGTTGAAGCTGATATTGTGATTGGGGTACCTGACTCAAGTACATCAGCTGCAATTGGGTATGCAGAGGAAAGTAAGATCCCATATGAGATGGGATTGATAAAGAATAAATACATTGCTAGAACATTCATTCAGCCTACTCAGGAGTTAAGAGAAAAAGGTGTTAGGATGAAATTGAGTTCAGTTAGCTCAATTGTAAAAGGTAAAAGAGTAGTCTTAATTGATGATTCAATAGTAAGAGGGACAACGTGTAAAAGAATTGTTTCATTACTAAAAGAAGCTAAGGCGAAAGAAGTCCATGTTAGAATTGCAGCTCCACCTATAACGCATCCATGTTTTTATGGAGTTGATACTTCAACATATGAAGAATTGATATCATCTAGATTATCTGTAAATGAAGTTAAGGAACTACTAGGTGCTGATTCACTTTGCTTCCTAGAATTACAGAGTCTGGAAAAAGTTTTAGGAAGAAAAGAATTATGTACCGCATGCTTTTCAGGAGTATATCCAACTCCAACATACAAAGCTTTAGAAGAAGTAAACAAAGATAATAAGTTTTAGGAGAAGACTATGGCAAAATCATATGAAAAAGCTGGTGTTAGTTTAGAAGCTGGTTATGAATCAGTTAAAAGAATTAAGAAACACATTTTTTCAACTAAGAGAAAAGGTATTTTTGGTGCATTTGGGGCTTTCGGAGGAATGTTTGATTTGAGTGCCCTGAATATGAAAGAACCTGTACTTGTTAGTGGTACCGATGGAGTTGGAACGAAGTTGTTGCTAGCGATAGAACAAGATAAACACGATACTATTGGTATTGATTTAGTTGCGATGTGTGTAAATGACTGCCTTGCTCAAGGAGCAGAGCCATTATTTTTCTTAGACTATATTGCGGTTAACAAGAACATACCTGCACAAATTGAACAAATAGTTAAAGGGATTGCTGATGGATGCAAACAAGCAAATTGCGCTTTAATCGGTGGGGAAACAGCAGAGATGAGTGATATGTATCCAGTGGGTCATTATGATCTTGCAGGTTTTAGTGTCGCTGCTTGTGAGAAGAGCGACTTGATAGACGGAAGTAAAGTAAGAAGTAAAGATGTAATAATCGGTCTTATGTCTAGTGGGATTCATTCTAATGGATATTCACTTGTTAGAAAGATTATTAATGATAATTCAATAAGTTTTGATGAACTACTTGATGGCAAAAGAATTGGTGATGTTTTATTAGAACCAACTAAGATATATGTTAAGAGCGTACTTAAACTAGCGAAGAAAATTGATTTGCATAGTGTTATTCATATTACTGGTGGGGGATTCCACGAAAACATTCCAAGAGGTCTTAAACCTGGACTAGGTGCGAAAATTGATGTTAACTGGAATATTCCGAATATATTCAACTTCCTTCAAGAAAAGGGAAATATTCCTAGAGAAGAGATGTATAGTATATTCAATATGGGAATTGGGATGATGGTCATTGTTTCAAAAGATGATGCTCAAGCCGCATTAAAGATTTTAACGGACGCAAAAGAAGAAGCGATTATTATTGGTGAAGTAACTGAGATTCCAGGAGTAGAAATATGCGAATAGTAGTATTTGCATCTGGAAGTGGTAGTAACTTTCAGGTAATAGCTGAAAAGGCAAATGAATTAGGTTACGAAATTGATTGTTTAGTTTGTAATAATCCCGATGCGTTTGTAATTGAAAGAGCAAAGAAACTTATGATTGATACAATTATAATTAATCATAGAGATTTCTCTAATAGAGAAGAATTTGAAGAAGAAGTTATTTTATCTTTAAAGGACAGAGAATTTTCCTTAATTGTTCTTGCAGGATTTATGAGACTATTCTCAGAAAGATTTTTATCAGTATATGAAGGAAAGATAATTAATATACATCCTTCATTGTTACCTAAGTATCCTGGTATAAATTCTATTGAAAAAGCGTTTATTGACAATGCAGATGAAGTTGGTGTTACTGTGTTTTATGTAGATTCTGGTGTGGATACTGGAAAGATAATTTTCCAAGAAGGTTTTATAAATAATGCCAAAACAATTGAAGAATTAGAAGAGCGAGTACATAAATTAGAACATAGAATATATCCATTAGTTATTAAGGATGTGTTGGAGGGTAAATTATGAAATATGCATTGATTAGTGTTAGTGATAAAACAGGGATAATTGATTTTGCCAAAAGAATCGTTGAAAATGGTTATGAGATAATTTCAACTGGTGGGACAAGAAAGTTGCTTGAAGAAGGTGGAATAAAGACTATTAAAATTGATGATTTTACTGGATTCCCTGAAATGTTCGATGGAAGAGTTAAAACATTACATCCAAAAATCCATGGTGGTTTATTACATGTTAGGGATAACGAAAAACATTTGAGCGATGCTAACAAAAACAAAATACTACCAATTGATTTGGTAGTAGTTAATTTATACCCTTTCAAAGAAGTTACTAGTAAAGAGGATGTAACTTATGATGAAGCGGTTGAGAATATTGATATTGGTGGTCCATCAATGTTAAGAAGTGCTGCTAAGAACCATAAGTTTGTAACGGTAGTATGTGATAAAGATGATTATGATTTAGTAGCAAGTGAATCACCTAATATATCGTATGAAACTAATAAAAGACTAGCAGCTAAAGCATTTAGACATACCGCTAGCTATGATTCAGTTATTTCTAATTATTTTAGTGAAGGGGTAAATGAATCACTTACTTTGACGTATGATTTAGTTGCTGAATTAAGATATGGAGAGAATCCACATCAAAAAGCTAGTTTCTATAAGGGAAAAGAAGTTCCCTATTCTATCGCTAGTAGTAAGCAGTTACATGGTAAACAGTTAAGTTACAATAATATTCAAGATGCAAATGCTGCTCTTCAAATAATATCAGAGTATGATGAACCTTGTTTTGTTGCACTTAAGCATATGAATCCTTGTGGAATTGGTATTGCTGGTAATACAATGGACGCTTGGCAAAAAGCGTACAAAGCTGATCCGGTTTCAATATTCGGTGGTATTGTTGTTAGTAACCGTGAGATTACTTTAGATATCGCTAAAGAGATGAATAAAATATTTTTAGAGATTGTGATTGCTCCAAGTTATTCAGAAGAAGCCATTAAGGAGTTTTCTAAGAAAAAGAACTTGAGAGTTCTAATCGCAGATATGTCTAAAACGATAAATGAATCACAATATCATTCTGTTACTGGAGGATTATTAGTTCAAGATTATGATTCATTGGATCATGCAGAGTTTGAAATTGTAACTGATAAAACTCCAAACGAGGAAGAGATAAATGATTTGAAATTCGCATGGAAAGCAGTTAAACATGTTAAGTCAAATGCAATCCTGCTTGCCTCAAATGGTATGACAGTTGGTATTGGTGCGGGTCAAATGAATAGAGTTGGGGCAGCTAAGATAGCTTTAGAATGGGCTAAAGAGCATGGACACAACAATATGGTGCTGGCAAGTGATGCATTTTTCCCGTTCGATGATGTTGTTAGACTGGCAAGTGAGTATGGAGTTACCGCAATAATTCAGCCCGGTGGTTCAATAAGAGATGCTAATTCAATAAAAGCGTGCAATGAATTAGGTATTTCAATGATTTTTACTAAAACGAGGCACTTCAAACACTAATGAATGTATTAATAATAGGCCGTGGAGGCAGAGAGCACGCAATTCTAGATAAAGTAAAGCAATCGAAACTTGTAAAAAAGGTATATGTTGCTCCTGGCAACGATGGAATGGAAGGCTGTGAGTTAGTTAATATTGATGAAGTAGATGTTGATAAGTTATGTGCATTTGCAAAAGATAATGTTGATTTAACAATCGTTGGACCAGAAGCTAGTTTAGCAGCTGGTATTGTTGATGAATTCAAAGAAGCTGGTTTGATGATATTTGGACCAACAAAAAGTGCAACTATTATTGAAGGTTCAAAAGAGTTTGCAAAAGATTTGATGAAGAAGTATAATATTCCAACAGCTTCATATGAAGTGTTTTCTGATTTTGAAAAGGCAAAAGCATACTTAACAGAATATCCTGTTGTATTAAAGTACGATGGTCTTGCAGCTGGGAAAGGTGTCGTTATTGCTGAAAATGAAACTGAAGCAATTGAAGCACTTAAGATGTTCTTGGTTGATAAAAAGTATGGGGACTCAAAAGTGGTAATTGAGGAATTCTTAAAAGGTCCAGAATTCTCACTAATGGCTTTTGTTAATGGTGAGAATGTATATCCAATGGAAATCTCTCAAGATCATAAAAGAGCTTATGAAAATGATAAAGGTCCTAATACAGGAGGAATGGGTGCCTATTCACCTGTACCAATAATACCAAATGAAGTAGTATTGGACGCTGTTGAAAACATTATTAAACGAGTCGCAAAAGCAATGGTTAGTGAAGGTAGACCATTTACAGGTATTTTGTATGGTGGTTTAATGAACACATCAAGTGGAGCTAAGGTTATTGAGTTTAATGCAAGGTTTGGTGATCCAGAAACTGAAGTTGTATTGCCAAGATTAGTGAATGACCTAGTGGAAGTTATTCTTGGTTTACTTAACGAAGAAGAAATAAACTTGAAATGGAAAGATAACTGTACTCTTGGTGTGGTACTCGCTAGTAAGGGTTACCCTGGTAACTATGATAAGGGATATCCTATTCATAATATACCAAAGGGAGTTTATCATATGGGTACAAAATATACGGATTGTTTTGAGACAAACGGAGGGAGAGTTCTGTTTGTTGTTGGTGAAGGAAGCAACTTTGTTGAAGCAAGTGAAGATGCTTACAAGAAAGTTAAAAATATAAAATGCGATAACCTATTTTATAGAAAAGATATTGGTTATCAAGTAATAGGGAGGTAACTATGTCAATCTTAAATGGAAAAGTAGTTGAAACTGGTTTAACATATGATGATGTTTTACTAGTTCCAGGAAAGTCGAATGTTTTACCACATGAAGTTAATTTAGAAACATATTTAACACCTAACATTAAGATGAACATTCCAATTGTGTCAGCAGCTATGGATACAGTTTCTGAGGCGAAAATGGCGATTGCACTTGCTAGACAAGGTGGGATTAGTTTTATACATAAAAATATGTCAATTGCTGAACAAGCAGAACATGTTGATCTAGTAAAGAGATCTGAAAGTGGTATGATAACAAATCCAATTACTCTTACAAAAGGAAGTACACTTAGAGATGCAGAAGATATTTTATCTACTTATAAAATAAGTGGGCTACCCGTAGTCGAGAAAAACGGTGAACTGGTTGGAATAATCACGAATCGTGATTTGAAGTATCGTGAGTTAGACGATACTCCAGTAACAAAAGTTATGACGAGTGAAGGGTTAATCACTGCGCCTATTGGTACTGATTTAGACACTGCTAAAAAGATTTTATCTGAAAATAGAATCGAAAAACTACCTATCGTGGATGATAAAAATATTTTGCGTGGTTTAATCACAATCAAAGATATTGATAATGTTGTTAATTATCCAAATGCATGTAAAGATCAAAAAGGTAGATTGAGAGTAGGAGCTGCTGTTGGTGTTGGAGCAGATACTATGGATAGAGTAAAAGCTTTGGTTGATGCTGAAGTTGATGTAATCACAATCGATAGTGCACATGGTCATAGTAAGGGTGTTGTAAATACTGTAAAGAAAATTAGAAAAGCATTTCCTGAGTTAAATATTATTGCTGGTAATATTGTGACAAAAGAAGCTGCTAAAGATTTAATTGAAGCAGGAGCAAATGCTCTGAAAGTAGGAGTTGGTCCTGGATCTATTTGTACTACTAGAGTAGTTGCTGGTGTTGGAGTTCCTCAGTTAACTGCTGTAAACAATATTTATGAATATGCTAAAGATAAGAATGTTTGTGTTATTGCTGATGGTGGAATCAAACTTAGTGGTGATATTCCTAAGGCCATTGCCGCTGGTGCTGATTCGGTAATGCTTGGTTCACTTCTTGCTGGGTGCAAAGAAGCTCCAGGTGAAGAAGTTGTATTCCAAGGAAGAAGATTCAAAGTATATGTTGGAATGGGATCATTAGCTGCTATGAATCGTGGGTCTAGTGATCGTTATTTCCAAAAGAATAAAGAAGTTAAAAAAATGGTTCCTGAAGGAATCGAAGGTAGAGTCCCATATAAGGGTGAAACTGCGGATACAATTTATCAACTTGTTGGTGGTCTTCGTTCTGGTATGGGATATTGTGGGACAAAAGATATTGACGAACTTAAAACAAAGGCATCATTTGTTCAAGTAACAAATGCTGGTCTTAAGGAGAGCCATCCGCATGATGTTCATATTACTAAAGAGGCTCCAAATTATACTAAGTGAGAAAGTTAAAAGAGAAGATTGTTTCCGAGGCTAAAGTCAATGGAAACATAATTAAGATTGATCACTTTCTAAATCATCAAATTGATACATTACTATTAAATGAAATTGGTCAGGAGTTCGCAAATAAGTTTCCCGATGCAACAAAAGTTTTAACATTAGAAACAAGTGGTATTCCATATGCCACATCAACCGCAATGAACCTTAATTTTATTCCGACTGTTTATGCAAAAAAAATAGCATCTGAAATCACATCAAATGAATCTTATATGGCAAAAGTATATTCTTTTACAAAGAAAGCTGAAAACATAATAAGAATAGATAAAGACTATTTAAACGAGGATGACAAGGTTTTAATTGTTGACGATTTTTTAGCCAACGGTGAAGCTTGTAAGGGTTTGATTAATCTGTGTGATCAAGCAAATGCTGAGATAGTTGGGATTGGTATTGTCGTTGAAAAAGGGTTTCAATTAGGAAGAAAAGTTTTAGAGAGTAAGGGTTACATTCCTTATTCACTTGCTGTTATTAAAAAAGTAGTTGGAGATAAGATTATTATGGAGGACCTAGATGGATAAGATCTATATACTTGACTTCGGTAGTCAATACAACCAATTAATCGCAAGAAGAGTTAGAGAATTCGGTGTTTATTCAGAGGTCGTTCCTTTTGATGTTGATATAGAGTTATTAAATGATGAATCAGTAAAAGGAATCATTTTAAGTGGTGGACCAAGTAGTGTATATGGTGAATTCGCTCCTCATATTGAAAAGGATTTATTCTTTTTGGGAAAACCTGTTCTGGGCATTTGCTATGGGATGCATATGACTCAACAATTATTTGGTGGAAAAATCGTACCTGCTGAGAAAAGAGAGTACGGGAAAAGTATTTTAAGGGTAACCGATACTATGGGACTATTTGAAGGTGTTCCGAAAGAATCGATTGTATGGATGAGTCACGGTGATCATGTTGAAGGATACAAAAACGAATTTGTACAACTTGCAGAAACTGATTCTTGCGTTGCAGCTCTAAAGCATAAAGAATTGCCTATATATAATCTGCAATTTCATCCAGAAGTTACTCATTCAGAGTATGGTAAACAAATCATTGATAATTTCTTGAAGATAACTAAGTCTGAAAGAACTTGGTCAATGAAGAATTTTGTTGATGAGGAAATAAGAAAGATTCAAGAAATAGTCGGAGATAAAGAGGTTATTCTTGGCCTGTCTGGCGGAGTTGATAGCAGTGTTGCCGCTGTTTTGATTAACAAGGCGATTGGTGATCAGTTAACATGTATTTTTGTTGATACTGGTCTTATGAGAAAAGACGAAGGTAGAAAGGTCATGGAAGTGTATGGGAAACACTTTAACATGAATATTATATCTGTTGATGCTAAATCACGCTTCTTAGATAAACTAAAAGGAGTTACTGACCCTGAACAAAAAAGAAAGATTATTGGAGCCGAATTTGTTGAAGTTTTTAATGATGAAAAGAAGAAAATGAAAAACGCAACGTTTCTTGCGCAAGGGACAATATATCCTGACGTTATTGAATCAACATCAATTAAGGGTCCAAGTAGTACAATAAAATCACATCACAATGTTGGAGGATTGCCTGAGGAATTAGAATTCGAGTTGTTAGAGCCCCTTCGCGAACTTTTCAAGGATGAGGTTAGAAAAGTAGGACTTGAACTAGGAATACCTGAAGAAATGATCATGAGACATCCATTTCCCGGACCTGGTCTTGGAATTAGAGTAGTAGAAGAAGTTACAAGCGAGAAGGTTAGGATTTTACAGGAGGCAGATGACATTTTTATTGATATGCTGATGAGTGAAGGTCTATACCAAAAAACTTCTCAAGCATTTGTGACACTCCTACCTTGTAAGACAGTAGGAGTTATGGGTGATGAAAGAACATATGAATATGTGTGTGCGGTACGCAGTGTAAATACAGTTGACTTTATGACTGCTGAGTTTAGTAGGTTGCCTTTTGAGTTTTTAGATAGGGTTGCTACTAGGATTATAAATGAAGTTAAAGGAATAAATAGAGTGGTTTATGACATAACATCAAAACCACCAGGCACGATTGAATGGGAGTAATTCTCCCCTTTTTTCTGTTAGACAACGAACTAAATATGATGTATAATTTAGAATGGTGAATTTATGAAAGAATACAAAATAGGTAATTTAGTTTCATTAAGTGATTTGTCGCATATTAAGCAAGGAATAATTAAATATCGACACAAAACAAATCAAATTAAGTTTGATGATTTTTTCATTGAATTATTCGGGATAGAGAAAAAGATTAAGCCTGTATATACTGATATTGGCTCAAAAGATATTGTAAGCAATGTTAACTTACAAAAAGTTGTTGACTTTGTTATTGTTGGTGGTGAGGAAGATAAATTCGAGAAGTTAGTTATGGATGATGGTCCTCATAATATATCGTTATATATTAAGAAAATCGATGAAACCGACAAGTTAAGCGTGTTCTGCTTTTTAACTACTCCTCGTGCAGAGAATGAATTGACTAACTATGATATACTTAATAATTTCTTGGATGTAACAAGGGAAACAAACAGTATTAACATGTTCTATATTGACTTAAAAAAAGATCACTCTGTTTTTAATAAGAATTTCTATAAGAGATTTGGAATCAAATCAAAGAAATTTAGTGAGTTATCAAAAGATTATGGAGAAGTGATGATTAAGGCAGCTGCTCTTTTACCTGAAAGTTCGGCTTTGATTACACTTCAGCAACAAGCTTTTCAAGATACAATAACTGGTAAGAAGGAGTCTTGGATTGGTAAATATCCAATGGTTAGTACAGAGGGAAACATCGTTTGGATTGAAACTATTGGAAGAGTGGTTAAAAAAGATAGATTCAATCGTCCTGAGACATTAGCGGGAATTGATTACATCTATCCACAAGAAACAGAGACAAATGTTGAGGAGAGAGTATCACAGAGCATTTTGGGTAGTTCCTTGGATTATTCTGACATTGGTATTTTTTGGATTAGAATTGAAGGAGATACCAGAATTCAACAGTATGATAAAAAGGCTCGCGATTTAGTTGGCTACAAAGTAGTTAATGAAATTGAATCACCAGAGTTTCGTGTCTTTGTTTATGATGATGAATGGACTCAAGTTAAAGAAAGAACTTTAGAGAAATTTCCTGAGTTCAATGTTTACTATGAGGATGATATTGATAAATTCTCAAAATTGATTAGTAACGAAGCTGAAAATTATCACTCAATTGTGCCATTCTTACACGAGAATGGCGAAGTAAAATGGGTTGAATTTAGAGCCAATGTTCTTGACAGAAATGAAAAAAATGTGCCTAAATTTATTGCTGGTGCGGTTGTTGACATAACTGAATTATTCGAGGCAGGAAATGTTCAGATTTATGATAATGAAAAAACTATGCAGTATCAGCAAGCCAAGAATAAAGCAATTGAAATGGCGAATTTACTTATATGGAGTATTGATTTTTCAGTAGATAAGCAAGGAACATATGCATATTCTAGTAGCAATTATAACGATACCTTAGGTCTTGAGAAATCAAAGGATGGGGCGGTATCTATAAAGGATTTTTATAGAACTGTAGTTGATGATGAGGAAGATACCTTCTCGGTTAAAGATTTGCAAAAACTTGTTATTGCTTGTGATAAGGGTGAAATGGATTCTTTCGAAGATATCTTAGTAAAGCACAAGAACCCTAAAACCAATAAAATTACATATATGAAGCATTTCGGTACAGTTGTTTCTCGTAATGCCAAAGGTGGAATGATTCAATTATCCGGATATTTAATTGATGTCACTAGGGAAACAAAAATTCAGAAAGTGAATCAAAGATTAGCAGAAGCAAATTTACGCTCCCAACAATTTAATGAGTTGGCTGTATCGGCGGGAAGTTTGATGGTATATAACTTTGAACAGTCAAAATCTTTGGAAGAGGCTGTTCTGTATTGCAATGAAAACTTCATTAGCAAATTGGGATTACCTGAGCAGGAAAACAACTTATATAGTTGGAGTGACTATCTAGAAACTTTTGTGGATGATGCCGAAGGTGAGAAGATGAAGTTGGAATCTGAAAAGGCATATGGCGAATTGTTAAGCAAAGATAATAAGATTACTAGATTGATCACAAAAAATAGAAATCTTCAAACAGGCGAGATAATGTTTTTAGAACATTTCTCACAAGCCGAAGTTGATGATGAAAATGAAATCGTTAGTTATGGTGGTTTTCTAAGAGATATTACTCACGAGATTATGTCAGATAGAAGATTAAAGTATTTGGCTGAGAATGATGTTTTAACTGGTCTTTATAATAGAAATATGTATGAGCAGTTTACACAAGAAGAACCAGAGAAAAAGTATTCACTGATGGTTTTTGATATTGACGGCTTAAAACTAGCCAACGATGTATATGGTCATTCAATTGGAGATAGGATTCTTAAGGACTTTGCAGTATTTTTGAAAGAAGTTTTTCCAAAAGAGGAGAACATATTTAGAGTCGGTGGAGATGAGTTTGTTGTTATTACTATTGGTGATGACATTGAATATATTTCAGATGGAATAGCAAACTTAAAGCAAAAACTACATACATATAGTAAAGATAATCAGTATAGTATATTAGTATCAAGTGGATACTGTATAGCAAATGATATTGATTATAAAACAGCATTTACTGCTGCTGAGAATGATATGTATAGAAATAAACTTTCAAGTAGAAATGGTAGAAAACAAATATTCTTCTCACATTTGATTAGTAATTTATATAAAGAAACAGATGAGAACGAAGAACACTGCAATAGAATTAGTCACTTAGCCAAGAAGGTTCTTCTTGGATACGGGTGGATGAGAACTTTGGGATTAGACGATATCGGTATTGCAGCTAAGTTCCACGATATTGGTAAACTTACAATTGATAGAAGTATTCTTAAGAAGAAAGATAGTTTATCAAAAGAGGAACGCGACGAGATAAATAACCATGCTGAATCAGGGTATAAGATTATTATTAATATCTTGGGATCAGATGATGTTGCAGAAGCAATTTTATATCACCATGAGAGATATGATGGCTTAGGATACCCATATGGACTTAAGGGAGATGAGATTCCTTTGTATGCTAGAATAATTGCTATTTGTGATACGTTTGTTTCCTTGATAACAGAAAGGCCTTATAGGAAGGCATACCCAGTTAAAAAGGCAATTGATGAGATAAAGAAAGGCCGATGGAAGCAGTTTGATCCTGAAATTGTTGATATATTCTTAGATGTTGTAAAGAAGGAACAATTTTTGTAATTAGTAGTTCTAAGTGTTGACTTGTTTGGTTGACATTTAGAACTATTTTTAGTATATTATTTATTGGTACATTTTAATCCCATAAATAAGGTGAAGCCCTAATTTAGAAAATTAGGAGGATATTTATGAAAACGTTTATGCAAAAAAAAGAAACAGTCGAAAGAGTATGGCACGTTATTGATGCAAATGGAAAAACATTAGGTCGTTTAGCGACTGAAGCTGCGACATTGTTGCGCGGAAAACACAAACCAACTTTTACACCACATGTTGATTGTGGCGATTACGTAATCGTTATTAATGCTTCAAAAGTTGAGCTAACTGGTAATAAGTTAAATGGGAAACTTTACCATAAGCACTCAGGTTGGATTGGTGGTCTTAAAACTAAGACTGCAAGAGAAATGCGTGAAAATCATCCAGTAAAAATGTTAGAACTTGCTATCCATGGCATGTTACCAAAAGGTCGTCTAGGAAGACAAATTTGTAAGAAATTATACGTATACGCAGGTGATGCACATCCTCATGCAGCTCAAAAACCTCAAGAATACGTATTGAAAGGGTAGGTATTTAAATGGCTAAAAAAGTAGAATACTTAGGTACTGGACGTAGAAAAAGTTCAGTTGCTAGAGTTAGAATAACTCCTGGTACAGGTGTTATTACTGTTAACAAAAGACCGTTTGAAGAGTATATCCCTTCAGCGCAAACACGCTTAGACGTGATGCAACCCCTAGAAATGACTGAAACATCAAAGAGCTATGACATTTCTGTCAACGTTAACGGTGGCGGAATTACTGGTCAAGCTGGTGCTATTAGACACGGAATCTCAAGAGCTTTATTAAAAGTTAGTGACGATTTCAGACCGATTCTTAAAAAAGGCGGAATGCTAACACGTGATCCAAGAGTTAAGGAACGTTATAAATACGGATTCAAAAAAGCTCGTAAATCATCACAATTTAGTAAACGTTAATATGGGTAAAACACACCGAAAGGTGTGTTTTTTTTATTGAGTAAACATAGTATAATGGGTATGGAAAGACATTAGTTTTTATATGTTTTGATAACATAAGGAGGGTATTATATGATTTTAGTAACAGGTGGAGCTGGATACATCGGATCTCATTGTGTTCGTGAACTTCTAGATATTGGGAATGAAGTTATTGTTTTGGATAATTTGTCAACGGGTTATTTAGAGGCGATTGATCAAAGAGCTAAGTTTTATGAAGTTGATTTGAATGACAAGGATTCCTTAATAGAAGTCTTTAATAGTAATAAGATTGAAGGGGTTATACATTTCGCTGCTTTTTCATTGGTAGGTGAAAGCATGGAAAAACCCTTTAAATATTACAGGAATAATTTAGCAGGTATGATTACACTTTTGGAATGTATGAAGGAATATAGTGTCAAGCGAATTGTTTTTTCATCATCTGCTGCTGTTTATGGGGAACACACTGATATGCCAATTACTGAGGAGTATGATACATTGCCAACTAATGTGTATGGTGAGACAAAACTAGCAATGGAGAAAATGATTCAATGGGCCAAAGAAGCATATGGATTAGAATATGTTGCGTTAAGGTATTTTAACGTTGCAGGAGCTCATAAATCTGGGATGATTGGGGAAGCACATAATCCTGAAACTCATTTGATACCATTAGTAATGCAAGTTCCACTTGGTAGAAGAGAATCAATTTCTATATTTGGAGATGATTACAACACTCCTGATGGAACATGTATCAGGGATTATATACATATATCTGATTTAGTTGAAGCACACATCTTAGCATATAACTATACAGAAAATAATTCAGGTATTTTTAATCTAGGGAGCGAGGATGGATTTTCTGTTAAAGAGATAATAGAAAATGTAGAAAATATTACAGAGCGTAGCATAAAAAAAGTAATCGGTCAAAGAAGAGCTGGTGATCCGGCGATGTTAATTGCATCTAGTCAGAAGGCTAGAGATGTTCTTGGATGGAAGAGGCGATACGGTATCGAAGATATAATTTCCTCTGCGTGGAAATTCCATCAGATGAATCCTGATGGTTACCAAAAATAAGTAAACATATTTGTTGTTTACTGTGATTCTTTTGGAAGAACAATGAAATTAGCATATAGAAATATTTAGTTGTAATACACAATGGGTTAGTGATAAAATGTAATATGCGAGGTGAGATGATGTTTGACAATTTTCAAGAGCGTCGACAAAGGGTGTGTAAGAGATTCATTTATCCAGGAATAGCATTACTTGCTATTGGTGGTATTGGATTTGCACTGGTCATTGTTTTAGCAAAAGGACCTTATCAACTGATGTATGTTGGTATTTTAGGAATTATTGTTTTGGCGATCGGAATGGCTCAATTGAAAAAGATAGCAAATGATTTCAAGGGAGAATTTTTAATTGACGTGCTGAACAAGAATTTCCAAGATGTTGATTATAATGCTAAATCAGGATTTTCTAGACAATATGTACAAGTTGCTGAGTTCTTACCACATGGACAGCGTTTTAACTCTAATGATATGATTGAGGCATCATACAATGGCGTTAAGTTCAAGATGAGTGATATTCACATTGAAGTAAGAGTAAAGCGTGATGATCATGTCACATATGAAACAGTTTTTAGAGGACCCTTCATTGAACTTGATTTTAATAAGCAGATTGAAGGAAAAGTTCAAGTATTAGAAAGAGGTAGATCAACACTATTTAGTAAATATGAACGTATTAAAATGGAGAGTGTTGAATTTAACAAAGCATTCAAAATATATGCAACTAAGTCACACACTGCATTTTACATTTTGACTCCACACTTCATGGAGAAATTAATGACTATTGAGAACGAACATAGAGGAGCATTTTTCTTCTCGTTTATTGAGGGTAAAGTATATGTTGCATTGGATAGCAGAAAAGACAATTTCGAAGTTGGTATCTTTAAGAAGTTTGATGATAAGTTAATTGAGGAATTTGAAAATCAGTTAGATTTGGTTAAAGACCTAATTGATGAACTTAAATTGAATAAAAAATTATTTGGATAGGAGAGTGAAATTATGTGGTTATGGATTTTAGTACCGGTAGTTATTATATTACTATGGTACATTGGTACGGTTAATGGATTTAGAGTATTAGAAGTTAAAATTAACGAAGCTTTATCTGGAATTGATGTTGCTTTGACAAAGAGATTTGATACACTTACAAAAATGTGGGATTTAGCTAAAAAGTATATGGCTCACGAAGAAGCAACTCTAACAAAAGTGGTTGAATTAAGACAGCAAAGCACTGGAACAGTTGAAGATGCTCAAAAATTGAATGATGAAATGGCTAAATTGCAAGCTGGAATTAATGTAGTAGTTGAGCAATATCCAGACTTAAAAGCTAATCAAACAATTCAAGAAGTTCAATCAGCATCTTTAGACGGTGAAGAACATTTACAAGCTGCTAGAAGACTTTACAACAGCAATGTTTCTGCATTCAATCGTAAAGTAGTTGTATTCCCAGCTAGCATTGTTGCAAGCATGATTGGAGCTAGTAAGAAGAACTTCTTTGAGGCTGAAGAAATCAAAAGAAATGATGTTAAATTTGACTAATCCCTTAGGGGATTTTTCTTTGTTAAATATTTTATTATATAGTATAATTAAAGTTAGTTAAGGAAGGTAAGAAGATGATAAGAACGAGATTTGCGCCAAGTCCTACTGGCTTTATTCACGTAGGAAATCTAAGAAGTGCTATTTTTACATATTTAATTGCAAAAAGTGAAAATGGTAAGTTTCTTTTGCGAATAGAAGATACAGATCAAGTTAGATATGTTGAAGGAGCAAAAGAAGTTATATATGAGACTTTGAGAACTTGTGGACTTAATTGGGATGAGGGCCCTGATATTGGTGGGGAATATGGCCCATATATTCAGTCAGAAAGAATGGAAAATTATTCCTACTATGCACAGGAACTTGTTAATAAAGGCGAAGCATACTATTGTTTCTGTTCAGAAGATAGACTTGATAAATTGAGAGAAGAGGCAACTAGTAGAAAAGTAAATTTCTTTTATGACGGACACTGTAAAAGCCTTACAAAAGAAGAAATAGATAAGAAACTTGCTTCAAAGGAAAAATATGTTATTAGACAAAAGACTCCTATCGAGGGAGAGACTAGTTTTGCTTGTATGGTATATGGAGATATAACTATACAAAATAATCAAATTGAAGATCAGATCCTATTGAAATCAGATGGATATCCGACATACAATTTTGCAAATGTTGTTGATGACCATTTAATGAATATTACTCATGTAGTAAGAGGAAATGAATATTTAACATCAACTCCGAAGTATACGTTACTATACAATGCTTTTGGGTGGGAAGAACCGAAATATGTACATCTTCCTCATGTAATAAAGGAGGGTGGAAAAAAACTATCAAAACGCGATGGTGATGCATACTTCATGGATTTTATAAAGAAAGGCTACTTACCTGAGGCAATTGTCAATTACCTTGCGTTACTTGGATGGAGCCCCGAAGGAAAGAAAGAGATTTTTTCACTAGAGGATCTTAGAAATCAATTTTCAATTAAGAGAATAAACAACTCGCCTGCAGTTTTTGATATTAAGAAGTTAAATTGGGTTAATACTAACTATATTAAGAAATTAGATGATGATGAACTTGCTAAACTTGCAAGACCATATATTATTAATGCTGGAATCGAGATACTTAGTGATGAATGGTTAATCAAGCTTGCTTCGCTGTTCAAAGATAGATTAAATAATATAAGTGAAATTGTTGAACATTATAATGAGTTATTTGAGGCTGAGTTTTTGTATTCAGATGAAGCGAAAGAGTTTATGGCTCAGGACGGGGTAGATAAAACTGTATCTATCTTTAAAAACTTGTTAACAGAATTAGATAATTGGGAATCAGAAAAAATATTTGAGTGCATAAAGAAAACTGGAGAAATTGCTGAAGCAAAAGGTAAGATGCTTTATATGCCAGTAAGAATAGCAACAACTGCTAATATGCACGGTCCTGATTTACCAAAAGCTTTGGAATTATTAGGAAGAGAAAAAGTGCTTTCTAGATTATAGGAGTTATATGAAAAAGATATTGTTCTTAATTTTATTTCTTTTAGTAGGTTGTGCCGAAGAAGAAATTGATATCAGAAAGGAAATCGCAACGAAATTGACCGATGTTGCGAGTTTTCAAGTTGAAGAACAATTTGAATTTACACAGTATGGTAGAAATAATGATACTCCGCATAATCGTATCATCTCAATTAATAACTTGATTGAATATGACGATAACTTAGTTCATACAATCAATTCAATGCAGGAGCAGACCATTTTTCAAGGTGCAGAAACATCTATAAATAGATCTTTTGAGTCATATAGAGATTGGTTATCTCAAATCGGGTATGTGAGAGATGAGTTCGATACGTGGCATAAGGTTGAGTTAACTCATATGTATAAGATGGGACTTAGCACTATTGATCCAATCGCAATAGTGAATATGATTTTGTATGAGAATAAATCTTTTAATTATGTTTATAGTGATACAGAAGCAAATCAGTATGAATATGTAATAGCTAAAATATCAAGAGAAATGTTTGAAGAGATGTTTTCAGCTAGTATATTTTCATTTATCAGTATGGATTATGATTATGATGTAGAAGTTGCTCTTAAGTTTGATGAGAATTATTTTGTTGAGAGAATTGACTTTGACATAACAGAGTTTAGGGATCGATATTTGGATTATGCAGTTTATGAGACTGGAAGTGTGATTACATCATCTAGTTCGAGTTTATCGCTAGAGTTTTCAAACTATGATAAAATTCAAGCTGTCTTCGATGATGATAGCGATAATTGGATTATGAATTCTACATATGAGATTTCTAACGAGGAGGAATCATATTCAAGCGAGTATTCATTCGGGAAAGTAACTACAGATGTTAAGTATGAATCATCGAAATCAGCATATGATGTTAATCTTAGTTTATTACTTAACAGCAATTTGAAATACTTCTATTACGAAGTTTACTTTTATGCAGAAGATGAACTTATTCATAGTGCATATTCTGAATCATATAACGAGCTTGCATTTGTTGATATACCACTATATTATATAGAAACGGAAAAGAAGATTGATGAAGTTTTGTTTTGCATAAGATATGTCAGCAATAACTCATCTGTTATTAAGATTGATTATGCAATCGCTGATATTGATTATGATGAGCCTGTACATGGAGTTGAATTAGATATCCGTGATTTTGATGATTCTCCGAGGGTAGTTGTGCCAAAAGTATTTGTTGAGCAAACTGATTTTGTTGATGATTTGGCAGTTTATGATATTCAGTTTCATATGTATGCTACACAGAAAGTGCGACACACTAACTGCACGTTTTATGTTTATAAAGATGGTCTTCTGATTGATGTATTTTATAAAAATAGTATTACTATTGAAGAGGGTGAAGACTACAGCATTTTCGAAAAATTAGACTACATACCAGACACTGTATACATAGATATTGAGTACTACACATCGTATTTAGAGGGCAGTAGAACTCAAATAGAGGCAATTCCATATGTTTTTGAAGGCGATATAGGTGTTCATAATTTTGTTGATGGAGACAAAATAGATGTTAGCATAACTGAAATTCAAGATATTCAATGGTATGCATATAAATATTTGATTAACATAGTGATTCAAGAGGAGTATGAGGATTTAAATGCGATACTTTACTTTATGACAGATGATTATTTAATTGTTGGTTGGGAGTATCTATATGATATCTCATCAGATGAGCTAATAATGTATGTATCTGAGTTATATGATGATAATATAGATATTGTTTTAGCGGACATTTATTATAGAGAAGGTCAATTTTATAACGAGAAAATTAGTATAGAAGTATCATAGGAGGAAATATGAAAATATACAATACATATTCAAACAAAGTTGAAGATTTTAAACCAATAGAATCTGGGAAAATTAAAATGTATGTATGCGGTCCAACAGTATATAATTATATTCATATCGGTAATGCAAGACCAGTAATATTTTTTGATACGGTTAGAAGATACTTCATTTATAGAGGATATGATGTTAAGTTCGCATCTAATTTAACCGATGTAAATGACAAAATATACTTACAAACATTGAAAGAAAACATTGATGAACATGCATTGGCTGATAAGTATTCAAAAGCTTTTATAAAAGATGTCGAATCATTGAATGCATTGCCCTTTGACTATACTCCTAGTGTAAGAGAATATATGGATCAGATAATTCAATATGTGGAGACTCTCATTAAAAAAGATTTTGCATATGAAGTAGATGGTGATGTTTACTTTAGAGTTAATATGGTTGAGGAGTACGGTCAACTAAGTGGACAAAAAGTTGATGATCTTATTTCGGGCGCACGAGTAGATGTTAATGAGAAGAAGGAAAACCCACTTGATTTTATGCTTTGGAAGAGAAATACAGAAGGTGAAACATTTGTAGCTCCGTTTGGTGATGGAAGACCAGGATGGCATACGGAATGCAGCGCAATGATTGAGGATATTTTTGGAGGGATGATTGATATACACGGTGGGGGAACTGATTTGCGTTTTCCTCATCACGAAAACGAGTTGGCACAAACGAAGGCTTTACGCGGAAGAGGAATTGCTCAAGTATGGATGCACAATGGAAGAATTGATTTAAACGATTCTAAAATGAGTAAATCGATTGGTAATCTTATTTTTGTTAAGGATTTATTAGAAAAGGTTGATGCTAGTGCTTATAGATTATTAGTATTATCATCAGGATATAGGTCTCCGATCAATTATACTGATGAACTAATGAAGGATTACATAAAGGAGTTTGACAAGATAAAAAGAGCATACAAGAATTTACATCTTGAAATTGATTTGCTTGGAGCATTCGATGATGAGTTGGTTGATGAGGAATCGATTAATTCGTTAATCAAGGCAATGGAAAATGATTTCAATACTCCTAATGTAATTACAGGTTTACAAGCACTTGTGAAAAATGCAAACATTGTAACAAGAAGCGATTTCACAAAAGAGGATATCCTAAGGATATACAATACTATGAATGTGTATCTATACGTATTGGGACTTAAAATAGATACTCGTAAACTGACAAAAGAGGAAAAAGGTGTCTATGTGAAGTGGAGAAAGGCTAGAGAGGATAAGGATTTTTCTCTGGCTGATGAGTACCGTAGTATTTTGAGGGAAAAAGGTATACTATAGTGAATGGTTTGACGTACGCATATTTAGGTGATGCAGTTTATGAACTTTATATTAGAAGAAGTTTAGTTGACAAGGGAATGACTAGAATAAATGTTCTGCATTCCAATGCTGTGAAGTATACTAATGCAAAATTTCAAGCAAAGGCTATGAAATACTTGCTTGAAAAGGAAATTCTATCAGAGAAAGAGATTTCTTTATACAAGCTGGGTAGAAACTCTCAAGCTAGACAAGCAAAGAAGACTGCAAGCATGATTGAATATAAACTTGCGACAGGACTTGAATCATTAATAGGATATTTATATCTAAGTGATGAATCAAGGTTAAGCGAAATAGTGAAGATTATCCTTGGAATAGAGGTGAATTAAATGCCGATGAAGATATTTGGTAAAAATGTTATAACTAGTGCAGTTGAAGCCAATAGAACTTTTCATGAGATATATGTAAGTTACCAAAATGTGAATAGTTGTGAAGATATTTTGAAGTATGCTAATGATAGGCATATAAAGATTACGATATTATCAAGAAAAGAAATGGATGCAAAGTTTCCCAAAGATAAACATCAAGGTATTGTTGCATTCGTTGATGAATACAAATACTTTGATTTGGATGAAATACTTAAAGATAATGAGCACCCATTTGTTATTATCCTAGATGGTTTAGAAGATCCACATAACTTAGGAGCAATCTTAAGAACTGCTGATGCAACAAAGGTGGATTGCATTATTATTCCTAAAAATCGTTCTGTTGAGTTAAACTCAACTGTTGCGAAAGTATCAACAGGGGCAATTGAGTTTGTACCTGTTGCACAAGTTACTAATTTAACACAGACAATAAAGAAGATCAAGGATTATGGTATTTGGGTAGTAGGAACCGATTCTGATGCTGAAATGCAGTATGATGAAATAGATGGAAATATGCGAATCGCTGTTGTGATTGGTTCTGAGGGTAAAGGTATTAGTAGATTGGTTAAGGAACAATGTGATTATCTAGTAAAAATTCCTATGGAAGGACATGTTAACTCACTTAATGCATCTGTATCGGCTGCATTATTAATGTATCAAGTCTTCAACGATCGAAGATAGGAGTGAGTTAGTATAAACGATTACGAATTACTTTATTTGATTAGTGAGGGTAATGAAAGAGCCATGGAAATAATGCTTGAAAAGTATGAAAACTTAATTTACTCAAAAATCCATAGGTTCAATATTAATAAAAGTCAGAGGGAGGATTATTTTCAGGAAGGGCAAAGTGCTCTGCTTGAATCTATTCGCAAATTTGACCCAAAGTATAAGAAGACATTTACAAGATTCTTTGAAATGGTATTAGTTAGAAGATTTATGAGTTTACTTAACAAGGGAAATAAACCACTATATTATGTTGAAGAGAGCAGTTTAAGGAATTTCGTAGTTAAGGAAACAGTTAATCTAATATTGACAGAAGAAAAACTTGAAGAGTTCAATGAAATACTGAGTGGAATTGAGTTTAAAATATTTAAATCCTTGTATTTTGATGAACGTAGTATCACTGAGACATCCAATAAATTAGGCTGCTCAGAAAAACGCATATATAATGCTATTTATCGTATAAAGAACAAATTGAGAGGTAGGATTGAGATTTCTTGACAATTATATGATAGTTTGGTATATTTTTATAGCGTAAAAGGGAAATATAATGAGAAAAAAAGTGATTTTGATTTGTGAGGTATGTTGGTCTCGCAATTATACAATTGATAAAAAAATTGCTTCTAATGAACGGGTAGAAGTAAAGAAATATTGCCCAAAGTGTAATAAACATACCGTTCATAAAGAAACGAAATAGAGTGGATGATTATTTCATCACAGGAGGAATATTATGAGTGAAAAAAAACCGAATAGAGTTTGGGAAATTCTAACAAAAGAGTATAAGTATGAAAGTATTGTGTTAGTAGTTGTATCAATTGTTATTATGATCATTACTGCTTACATATTAAATGGAACACTTACGATTAACCCTAATTTCTTTTTATTAGGAGATTACCCAACTATCTCAGCAATCGTATTCTTTGTTGCTGGATTTATTGGTTTGGTAGTTGGTCTATGGCCATTATTCAAACCATCATTTAAGGAAATAAATAGACTTACACCACCTACAAGAAGAACGTATTTAGATCATACTATTAAGGTATTTAGCTTTATCTTAGGATTAATTGCTATTTTCTTGATTTATGATACAGTCGTTTTGAATTTCATCAAGTGGATGAAATCAATCTTTTAGGAATATATAATGGATAAACGCTGGTATATAGCTCAAACAAGTTCGGGATTTGAAAAATCTGTGAAGCTTAATCTGGAGAGAAGAATTGTTTCGATGGGAATGGAGGATTTTATCTTTCAAGTATTTATTCCAGAAACAATTGAAATCGAAACAAAAGCGGATGGAAAAAGAGTAGAAAAACTTAAGAAGATGTTTCCGGGTTACGTATTTATAGAGATGGTAGTAACAGATGAATCTTGGTTTATCGTTCGTAATACTCCAGGAGTAACAGGATTTTTAGGCTCTAGTGGTGGTGGGACAAAACCAGTTCCACTAAGTCAAGATGAGATTGATCCCATCCTGAAGAAATGTGGATTGGTTGAAGAAGTTGAACTTGATGCCGAAATTGGCGACAAAGTTCAAGTAATAGAAGGACCATTTGCTGGTCAAATGGGAACTATCAATCAAATCGATAATGATAATCAAAAGGTGGAGATATTGGTTGAGATGTTTGGTAGAAGTACGCCTGTTGAATTATTATTTTCTCAAATTGATATAAGAAGATAGCTAGTATTATTGCTAGCTTTTTATATGATATAATTAGACGTGAGGATATTATGAGACTGATAAAGAAATTGGATTACACAACGAAATCTTTTAAATACCTTGACAAACGAGATTCTGCCAGAGCCATAGTTATGGATGGAGATAATATTTTATCTATATACATTAAGAAAGATAACACCTATTCCATTCCTGGAGGAGGAGTAATGCCGGATGAAAGTATTGAAGAGGCATGCATTAGAGAATTGACCGAGGAGACTGGTGCAGTTGGATCAAAGATACTTTCTGAGTATGGTTATGTGGATGAGTATCGTGATTCCAAATATGTAAGAAAAGCCGCATTCAATATGAGAAGTTATTACTTCTTATGTACGATTGAAAAAATAGGCCAAGATGATTTAGATGATTATGAAAAAGATTTGGGATTTGAACCAAAATGGATCAAATTGGATGATGCTATATCTCATAACGAAAAGGCCTATGAGAAGTTCAAAGATGATGATGTACAAATTATATATCTTGATAGATGTTTAGCGGTTTTATATGATATCAAAAGGAGAATGAAACTATGAAGAAATTAGGAATTAAGCAAATAGTTATTGGTGTATTAGAAATTGGCTTAGGGATTTTTATGTTTACTCAGTTTGGAAATGCATTTAATATTTATGTAACTATCATCTGTGGATTGATTATACTAGATTCTGGAGTCGAATTGTTTATTCAATTAAGAAATAGAGCTCCAGGGTATAAAGTTAGACTTACAAGCAGTGTTTTACTAATATCGATGTCTACTCTGATATTGATAGCTCCATTGATAGGTCTTAATATAATCAATATTATAGTAGGGGTTATAATATTAATTGTTGGAGCTACAAGAGTATATTCTACATATAAGAAGACAAAGAATATCAGTTTCTTTAGCGCAGCAGCGATGTTAATTGGACTTCTAATAATAGTTGATCCTCAGCTTGCAGCTGGATTTGCAAGTGCATTTATTTCCATTTTCTTAATAATTATTGGTGCAATTCAGATATTTGTTGGATTAATAGTTACTCGAGTAATATCGCCAAACATTCCTACCGGTAGATTTGGTAATCTCCCAGAGGAAAAAGATGACACAATTGATGTTGAATACGAGGACTTAGATTAGAGTATTTATATACTCTTTTTTAATGCTAAATTTCCATTGACTTTGACACGTTACTCTAGTATAATGTATGGGCGTGTAATACGCCATGCTAAGGATTTGTGTGGGAGGGGAGACCCCAATATAACCACATCACAGACTACAAGGAGGTGCGTCTAGTGGCTAAAGAAGTTGTAAATGTAGTTAAACTACAAATACAAGCAGGTAGAGCTAATCCAGCTCCGCCAGTTGGACCTGCATTAGGTCAAGCTGGGATTAATATCCAAGAATTTTGTCAAAGATTTAACGATGCGACAAAAGACAAAATGGGTAACATTATTCCAGTTGTAATTTCTGTTTTTGATGACAGATCTTACTCATTCGTTCTTAAAACTCCACCAGCAAGTGATTTGTTAAAGAAAGCTTGCAATATCAAAAGTGGTAGTAGTTTAGGAGCAAAAGAAACTGTTGCGACAATTTCTCGCGACAAGTTAAAAGAAATAGCAGAAATCAAAATGCCAGACTTAAATGCAAATGACATTGAAGCTGCAATGAAGATTGTAGCGGGAACTGCTAAGAACATGGGAATCGTTGTTGAGGACTAATCGCATTTAGGTTGTTGATATACAATCTAGATTGTGGGAGGAGATTCCGTTAAACCACATTTTAGGAGGATAATTATGCCAAAAAAAGGTAAGAAACTTCAAACAGCGATTACTAAATTAGAAAAAGGTAAACGTTACGAAGTTAATGAAGCTGTAAAGCTTGTTAAAGAACTTAGTTTCGAAGGGTTTGATGCAACTGTTGAAATGGCATCGAGACTTAATGTTGATCCTCGCCAGGCTGACCAAAATATACGTGGTGCTATCGTGTTACCAAATGGTACAGGAAAATCACAAACTATTTTAGTATTTGCTAAAGGTGAGAAAGCAAAAGAAGCTGAAGCAGCTGGGGCTGACTTTGTTGGGGACAGCGAGTTAGTTGAAAAAGTACAAAAAGGTTGGATGGACTTCGATGTTGTAGTTGCAACACCTGATATGATGGGTCAAGTTGGGAAACTTGGTAGAGTATTAGGACCAAGAGGATTAATGCCTAATCCTAAGACTGGAACTGTAACTATGGATGTTGAAAAAGCCATTAATGAAATCAAGGCTGGTAAAGTTGAATACCGTAATGATAAAGTAGGTAATGTTCAAGTACCAGTTGGTAAAGTATCATTTGATGCTGAAAAATTAGCTGGAAATATCCAAGCAATGTATAACCAAATTGTTAAGATTAGACCAGCAACAGTAAAAGGAACATATATTCAAAATATTTCAATTTCTTCAACTATGGGACCCGGTATCAAAATTGATATTGAGTCATTAGCTAAAGAATAATTTATATAAGCATGGTAGTGTTTCCGTAGACAGTAGGTGCTAAAAGCTTAATTTCCTACCGAGGTAAAAATCATTCCAAATGGTTATCCTCTTTTGTCTATGATAAGAGAGGTTTTTGATTAAAAAGCAGGAGGTGAAATAATGAATGAGTTAACACTTCAAAGAAAACAAGATGAAGTAAATGCTCTGACTACTAGAATTAATGAGTCGGCGTCAATAGTAGTAGTAGATTACTTAGGTTTATCGGTTAAGCAAGTGACTGAACTTCGTAGGCGACTTCGTGAAGAAGGTTGCGAAATGAAAGTTATTAAGAATAACATCGTTAGACGTGCTGCTAAAGAAGCTGGTTTTGAAGAATTAGTAGATTCATTGACAGGACCAAACGCAATCGCTTTCTCGCAAGAGGATTCTGTTGCTGCAGCGAGAGTTTTATACGACTTCGCTAAAGAAAATAAAAAACTTGACTTAAAAGTTGGTGTTATTGACGGTTCATACGTAAATAACGAACAATTAATGGTGTACGCTACACTTCCATCAAGAGAAACATTGTTAACTATGTTAGCAGCTGGTTTAATGGGAACTGTAAAAGATCTTGCTATCGCAATGCATTTGTATACTGAAGACTTAGATGAGTCAGAAGAATAATCTAGGAGGATAACATAATGGCAAAATTAAAAAAAGATGATTTTATTAAATCATTAAAAGAAATGACTATTTTAGAAATTAAAGAATTAGTAGATGCTATGAAGGAAGAATTTGGTGTTGATCCAAGTGCTGTAGCTGTTGCTGCTCCTCAAGCTGCTGCTGATGCTGCTCCAAGTGAAGTAAGCGTAATCTTAACTGGAGCTGGTGCTAAGAAAATTGCTGTAATCAAAGTAGTTAAGGAATTAACTGGTTTAGGATTAAAAGAAGCAAAAGAATTAGTAGATGGTGTTCCTGCACCAATTAAAGAAGGTATTAAACCTGAAGATGCTGAAGAGATTAAAGCTAAATTAGAAGAAGCTGGAGCTTCAGTAGAAGTTAAATAATTTTGGGTAGAATGGCGGACATTTGTCCGCCTCCATACCCTAAAATGGGTGATTAAATGAATCACTATTATACAAAGAACGATGACTTGAGAAGTGAGCCTAGAGAGATAAGGGCCGTTTTTAGCGTTTATGGTTTCTCGTTTTTTACCGATATTGGTGTGTTCTCAAAAGATGCTGTTGATTATGGTACGAGAACACTGATTGATACACTGATAATGAATGTTTCTAATCAGGAAATGAGAATATTGGATGTAGGCTGTGGTTATGGACCAATCGGGATTGTTTTGGGCAAGCTCTACCCAAAACTTAGAATTGATATGGTCGATATAAATGATAGAGCGATCGAATTGACTAAGAAAAACATAGTTAATAACGAAATTAGCAATGCAGATGTTTTCTCTTCAAACATATATGAAAATGTTGAAGGTGAATATTCGATTATAATTTCTAATCCACCGATCCGTGCTGGTAAGCACATCGTACATACAATAATTGAACAAGGAAAGCAGTACTTAGAAGACGATGGTGAACTTTGGATTGTCATTCAAAAGAAACAAGGTGCAGCTTCGGCAAAGAAGAAAATGTTTGATACATTTGGAAATGCTGAAGTTGTAAGAAGAAACAAAGGTTATTTCATAATTAGGAGTAAATCCTGATGTGTAATTTATCCTGCAATTAAATTTTAATGAGGGGTGAACGAATGAATTACAGAGTTGAGAAAATTGGTAAACATCGTGAAAGAAGAAATTATTCAAGAGTTAAACTTAATGCGGAACTACCTGGACTAATTGATATTCAATTAGATTCATTTGATTGGTTCTTAAAAACTGGTTTGAAAGAGCTATTTGAATATATTTCTCCAATCGAGAATCATCTTGGTAATATCAAAATGTATTTTGGTGACTATGAATTTGAAGATCCAGTTTACGATATTGCTGAAGCAAAAAGAAGAGAGACAAATTACTCAAGCAAATTAAGAGTTAATGTAAAACTTGTTTTTGAGGAAACAGGTGAAATTAAGGAACAGAAACTTTATTTAGGAGATGTTCCAATGATGACTCCAGAAGGTACTTTTATTATTAATGGTGCTCAAAGGGTTATTGTTACACAGATTATCCGTTCTGCTGGTGTGTATTTCACAAAAGAATTTGATAAAAAAAGATCGGATATAATCTATGCTGGGCAAGTTATCCCAACTAGAGGAGCTTGGCTGGAATTTGAGATAAAGTCAAAAGATGAATTATACGTTAAATTGGATAGATCAAAGAAATTAGAATTGTCAGTACTTGCTAGAGCGCTTGGTATATCTAAGAATGAAGAAATCATTGACTTGTTAGGAAATAGTCACCATTTAATGGAGACTTTGGCAAAAGATTCCACTACTGATACTGGATCTGCCTTATTGAAAGCATTCAGTACAATCCGTAATGGAGAGCAAGGAACTATTGAAGGAGCAAGAAGTACGATTGAAGCTAGATTTTTTGATCCGAAAAGATATGATCTTGCCCCAGTGGGAAGATATAAAACAAACAAGAAACTTGATGTACTAGAACGAATTAGAGGTCTTAAATTAGTTTCTGATATTATCAAACCTGATACAGGTGAAGTGCTTTTGGAAAAAGGTACTTTAATTGACAGAGAAGAAATGGACATAATTGACCAAAACAGAGATGCTATTAGAAAAGAACTTAATTACTCTGGTAACTGGTTTGAAGAACCTGTTTATGTTGAGACAGTTGATGTTGAAGTAAAAGTTAAAGACGAATTTAGAGTTGTTAGAGTTGTTGGTAATGACAATAGAGAAACAAAAGTAACTATTACACCTTCTGATATATTTGCATCAATGAGTTATTATATTAATTTATTCGATGGTGTAGGTTATGATATGGTAATTGACCATTTACAGAATAGACGCCTTCGTCTAATTGGTGAATTACTGCAAAACCAATTTAGAATCGGTCTTACTAAGATTGACAAACGTATTCGTGAGAATATGTCAACAAAAGAACCGAGTGAAATGAAACCTAATAACTTAATTGAAAGTAAGCAGTTATCATCTACAATTAAAGAATTCTTTGGAAGTTCGCAACTTTCTCAGTTTATGGCGCAGACAAACCCACTAGATGAATTAACTCACAAACGCAGAATTTCAGCGCTTGGACCTGGTGGTTTATCTAGGGAAAGAGCTTCTTATGAAGTTCGAGATGTACATTACTCTCACTATGGTAGAATTTGTCCCATTGAAACGCCAGAAGGACCAAATATTGGACTTATCAATAGTTTGAGTATTTATGCAAAAGTAAATAAGTATGGATTTATTGAAACTCCATATTATAAAGTAGATAAAGAAAGTAATTGTGTTAAGGATGATGAGATGATTTATTTATCTGCTGACCAAGAAGAGAAGTTTGTTATTGGACAAGCAAATATTAATTTAGGTAAAAACAATGAAATCTTAGATAAAGAAATAGTAGCAAGATATTTCGGTGAGACTAACTTGTATCCTGCAGAGGAAATTGATTATATTGATGTATCACCTAAGCAAATTGTTTCTGTTTCAACAGCATGTATTCCATTCTTAGAACACGATGATGCAAATAGAGCACTGATGGGTGCAAACATGCAGCGTCAAGCAATACCACTATTAAGAACTGAAGCTCCATTTGTTGGGACGGGAATTGAGCATAAAGCTGCAAAAGATTCTGGTAGTGCTTTGGTATCCAAAGTTGCAGGTGTTGTTGAATATGTTGATGCAAATAAAATTGTTATAAAAACTAAAAAAGATGAAGTTGTATATTCTTTACAAAAGTTTAAGCGTTCAAATCAATCTACTAATCTAACGCAAAAACCGATTGTTAAGCCTGGTGATAAGATTAAAAAAGGTGAGATTATTGCTGATGGATCTGCAATGGATAAGGGTGAATTGGCACTTGGTAGAAATGTGACAGTTGCTTTCATGACTTGGAATGGTTATAACTATGAAGATGCGATTGTTATGAGTGAGGCGTTAGTAAAAGATGATGTATATACTTCAATTCATATTGAAGATTACGAGGTTGAGGTTCGAGATACAAAAGTTGGTAAGGAAGAAATTACTAGAGAGATTCCTGGAGCTGAGGGTGAATCACTTAAGAACTTAGATGAAAGAGGAATCGTTAGAGTAGGTGCAGAGGTTAAGGCTGGTCAAATACTCGTAGGTAAAATTACACCAAAGGGACAAGCGGACTTGTCAAACTTTGAGAAATTAATCTTTGCTATTTATTCAGAAAAAGCAAGAGACGTTAAAGATACATCACTAAGAGTTCCACACGGTGGTGGAGGAATAGTTGCTCAGGTACAATATTTCTCAGCTGCAAATGGAGATGAGTTATCGAGTGGTGTAAATGAACTTGTTAGAGTATTTATCGTTCAAAAACGTAAAATACGTGAGGGAGATAAGATGGCTGGTCGCCATGGTAATAAAGGTGTTATTTCAAAAATATTACCTGTTGAAGATATGCCATTTATGGAAGACGGAACTCCAGTCGATATAATGTTGAATCCATTAGGGGTACCTTCTCGTATGAATATCGGTCAGATACTAGAAATTCACTTAGGAATGGCAGCTAAAAAATTAGGTGTTCATATCGCAACTCCCGTATTTGATGGAGTTAAATCTGGGGACTTAGCTGATATTATTGCTGAAGCTGGAATGGAACCAGATGGTAAGACAGTTCTATACGATGGAACTACTGGTAGAAAATACGATAATCGAGTTTCAGTTGGTGTTATGTACATGGTCAAACTTGCTCATATGGTTGATGATAAATTGCATGCTAGATCGGTTGGACCATACATTTTAGTAACACAACAGCCTATGGGTGGTAAAGCTCAAAATGGTGGACAAAGATTTGGAGAAATGGAAGTGTGGGCACTTGAAGCGTATGGTGCTGCATATACATTACAAGAAATTCTAACTGTTAAATCCGATGATATTATCGGACGAAATAAAGTTTTTAAAGCGATTGTAAATGGAACACCGATTCCAGAGGGATCGGTTCCAGAGTCATTTAGAGTATTAATCAAAGAACTTCAAGCACTGGGTATCAGCGTGAAGTTAATCACAAATAAAGGTGATGACGAAGTTAATAAATCTTTAGTCCAAGATGGTGAAGAAGATTATATTACTAAGTTCGGCATCAAAAATATGTAGGGGGTGTTGATATGAGTAAAAAATATGATTATATTCAAATTCAATTAGCATCACCAGAAGAAATTAGGGGATGGTCATACGGTGAAGTTAAGAGTGGAGAAACTATTAATTACCGTACGAGCAAACCTGAAAGGGATGGATTGTTCTGTGAAGTAATTTTTGGACCACAAAAAGATTATCAATGTTCATGTAGTAAGTCGAAACGACAAACGGATATCGGTAAGAAATGTGAGAAATGTGGTGTTGAGATTACAGAGAGTAAGGTTCGTCGTGAAAGAATGGGTCACATTGAGCTTGCTGCTCCTGTAATTCATGAATGGTATTTCAAGAGTGGAAAGTTAGCTACATTACTTGAGATGAAAAAAGACGAATTAAGACGCTTAATCTATTTGGCATCTTATATCGTTATTCAACCAGGAGATACTGAGTTAAGAAAAGGTCAAATTCTTACTGAACAAGAATACGCAAGAGTGTATTCGGAGTCTGGTGGGCGTTTTAAAGCCTTGACTGGTGCTGAAGCTATTGAGAAATTGTTAATGGATCTTGACTTAGAAGCAGAAGCAGAACTTCTTAGAAGAAATCTAGAGATTTCACCTAAGCAAAAAAGAGTTCACTATATTAAGAGACTAGAGATAATTGATTCATTTATCCACTCTGAAAACAAACCAGAATGGATGGTACTAAGAGTATTACCTGTATTACCACCTGATTTACGTCCGTTAGTTCAACTTGATGGTGGTAGGTTTGCTACTACTGATTTGAATAAACTTTATAAGAGAATCATTGACCGTAACAAGCGTTTAAGAAAGCTTATTACACAAAATGCACCATATTTAATGATTAAGAATGAAAAGCGTATGATTCAAGAATCTGTTGATGCATTAATTGACAATTCAAGCAAGAAGAATCGTCGTGTAATGGAGAAAAATAGACCATTAAAATCATTATCTGAGTCATTACAAGGTAAGCAAGGTCGATTTAGACAAAACTTATTAGGTAAGCGTGTTGATTATTCTGGTAGATCGGTAATCGTTGTTGGACCAGATTTACAAATGCATCAATGTGGATTGCCTAAGCAGATGGCACTATCACTGTTTAGACCTTTTGTTATTAGACAAATGATTAAAGAAGAGATTGAGCCAAACATGAGTACAAATAAGGCAAAAATCTTAATTGATAGAGAAGATCCTATAGTATGGAGTGTGCTTGAAAAAGTGATCAAGGAACATCCTGTATTACTTAATAGAGCACCTACACTTCATAGATTAGGTATTCAAGCTTTTGAACCAAAACTGGTTGAAGGGAAAGCAATTAGATTACATCCATTGGTTACACCAGCATTCAATGCTGACTTTGATGGTGATCAAATGGCGGTACATGTTCCTTTAAGTGCTGAGGCTCAGGCGGAGGCAAGATTATTGATGCTTGCTTCAAACAATATTCTTAATCCAAAAGATGGGAAACCAGTTGTTACACCATCTCAGGATATGGTACTAGGAAACTTCTATCTTACAATTGAAAGAGCTGGAGAGCCAGGTGAGGGAAGTGTATATAAAGATATGGACGAAGTTGTTATGGCTTACGAAAGTGAGAAAATAACGCTTCATTCAAGAATCGCGGTCCCTGCCAAGATATTTGATGAGCATAAATTAACTGATGAGCAAAGAGGTAAGTACTTAGTAACAACATACGGAAAGTTAATCTTTAACGAGATTATTCCAACAAAATATTTCCAAAATAGGTTCCCATATATAAACGAACCTACCACTGAGAATTTAATTAAAGAAACTAGCGATAAATTCTTTGTTGGTAAAGGAGAGAACATTAGAGAAATCATTAAGAATGCTCCAATTGTTTCAGCATTCAAAAAAGGTTTCTTAGCTGAATTGATTTCACATGTCTTAAAAGTATGTGCTACAACTGAGACTTCTAAGATGCTTGATAAGATGAAAGATCTAGGATTTAAGTACTCGACTCAGGCGGGTATTACTGTTGCAGCAAGTGATGTTAATGTTGTTGATACAAAGGAAAAAGTTGTTAAGAATGCTAATAAGACTGTTAAGAAGTATAATGAAGCATATGAAAGAGGATTATTTACAGATAATGAAAGATATGAAAAGGTAATCGATGAATGGGCAAAAGCCAAAGTTAAGCTTGAGGGTGATATCAAAAAAGAAATGGCTGATCAGGCTGACACAAATCATATCTTTATGATGGCTCACTCAGGTGCCAGAGGGAATGCCTCAAACTTTACACAATTAGAGGGTATGCGTGGATTAATGGCAAACCCTTCAGGTAAAACAATTGAGTTACCTATTATTTCTTCATTTATTGAAGGTTTATCGATGAGTGAGTTCTTCATCTCGACACATGGGGCACGTAAAGGTTCTACCGATACTGCACTTAAGACTGCCGATTCAGGATACTTGACTAGAAGATTAGTTGATGTGTCACAAGAGGTAATTATTGTTGAAGAGGATTGTGGAACTGACAAAGGTGTATTTGTTGAAACTATTTATGATGATGATGGAACAATGATTGAGAAATTGTTCGATAGAATATTAGGTAGATATGCGGCAAAAGATATTTATAATGATGATAAATTAATTGTCGCGAAGAACGAATACATTACAGAAGACATGGCAGAAGAAATTGTTGCTGCTGGTCACACTAGTGTTAAGATTAGAACTAACTTACATTGTGATAGTAAATCTGGATTATGTATTAAGTGTTATGGTAAGAACCTTGCAACTGGTGGAATTGTTGAGATTGGTGAAGCGGTTGGTACAATTGCAGCGCAATCAATTGGTGAACCTGGTACACAGTTAACAATGCGTACATTCCATACTGGTGGAGTAGCAGGTAGTGATATCACTCAAGGTTTACCACGTATCGAGCAATTGTTCGAAGCTAGAAAACCTAAAAATTCTGCAATGATTGCTGAAGTTGAAGGTACAGTAGAAAGCATTAAGCTGAAAGACAACAAGTACCACATTATAATCAAAAACAAACAGGGAAAACACTTGCATAAGTCAGATTCAGCATCGACAAACATTACTGCGAAAAAAGGAGATAAGGTTCAACCAGGAGATCCATTATCAGAAGGAGCTTTATCACCTAAAGAATTGTTACGCGCTACGAATTCGGAGACAGTTCAAGACTATATTTTAAGAGAAGTACAAAAAGTATATCGTTCTCAAGGTGTTGAGATTCAGGATAAACATATCGAAGTAATCATTGGTCAAATGTTTAAAAACGTATTGATTATTGAAGAAGGCGATACTAAGTTACTTCCTGGAGCAACTGTTTCTAAGTATTCTTATTACGATGAAAACAAAAGAGTCATTGCCGAAGGCAAAAGACCAGCAGTTGGTAGAGTGGAAATTCTAAGTATTACTAAATCAGCTGTAAATTCAGAATCTTTCTTAAGTGCTGCAAGTTTCCAACAAACAACAAAAGTACTTACTGATGCAGTGATTCAAGGAAAGAAAGATCCATTATTAGGTTTAAAGGAAAATGTAATCATTGGAGGATTGATACCAGCTGGTACTGGTGTAATTACAAATATTGGTATTGAATATGATAAACCAGAAGAAGACTACGATGAGGATCTTGACGATTTTGAAGATTAAATAATTGACAATTATTATACATATAAGTATAATATATAAGGTTAAGATATTAGGCCTTGCAAGCCGCGAGGTCTAATAAAAATACAAAAAATGAACCACCTGGAAACGTGGAAAGAAAGGAGAAACTAAAAATGCCGACTATTAATCAATTAATTAAGAATGGACGTACTTCGAAAACTACAAAGTCTAAGTCGAGACACTTAAACGATGGTTTAAATACGATTCATAAGAAAATGATTAAAACGTATTCACCACAAAAACGTGGAGTATGTACTCGTGTTGGTACGATGACACCTCGTAAGCCAAACTCTGCCCTACGAAAATATGCACGTGTTAGATTGACAAATGGTTATGAAGTTACTGCTTATATTCCTGGAATTGGACATGCACTTCAAGAACATAGTGTTGTGTTAATTCGTGGAGGTCGAGTAAAAGACTTGGCTGGTGTGCGTTATCATATCGTTCGTGGAACTCTTGATACTACAGGAGTAGAAGGGCGTATGCAAGGTCGTTCTAAATATGGAACGAGAAGACCTAAATAGAGAAAGGAGGAGATTGGTATGCCACGTAAAGGAAATGTACCAAAAAGAGAATTCTTGCCAGATCCAATTTATAGTTCTAAATTAGTAACTAGACTAATTAACAGTATTATGTTAGATGGTAAGAAAGGAACAGCTCAGAAGATATTATATGGAGCTTTCGATAGAATTGAAAAAGCAACTGATCGTAATCCGATTGAGGTATTCAATGAGGCGTTAGATAATATTATGCCAGTTCTTGAAGTAAGAGCAAGAAGAGTTGGTGGATCGAATTATCAAGTGCCTGTTGAAGTACGACCTGCAAGAAGAATTACATTAGGATTAAGATGGTTAACACAGTACTCTCGTCAAAGACATGAGAGAACTATGGAAGAAAGATTAGCAAAAGAAATTATGGATGCTGCTAATGGAATGGGATCAAGTGTTAAAAAACGCGAGGACGTTCATAGAATGGCCGAAGCAAATAAAGCATTCGCTCATTACCGTTGGTAAGAAATTAAGAAGGAGTAGTTTAAGATGGCTCGTGATATAGTTTTAGAGAAAACGCGAAACATTGGTATTATGGCTCACATAGATGCTGGGAAAACAACTGCTACTGAGCGCATTCTATACCACACTGGAAAAATTCATAAAGTTGGTGAGACACATGATGGTGCATCACAAATGGACTGGATGGCACAGGAACAAGAGCGTGGAATCACGATTACTTCAGCCGCAACAACTGCATACTGGAAAAAACATCGAATAAATATTATCGATACTCCAGGACACGTAGATTTCACGGTGGAGGTAAGCCGCTCCCTAAGAGTATTAGACGGAGCAGTTGCCCTTTTGGATGCTCAAGCAGGGGTTGAACCCCAAACAGAGACAGTTTGGAGACAAGCTACAGACTATCTAGTACCGAGAATATGTTTCGTAAATAAAATGGATAAAACCGGTGCAGATTTTCAGTATTCTGTTGAAACAATAGAAAGTCGATTGGGTGCAAATGCTGTACCAGTTCAATGGCCTATTGGTGCTGAAGATGATTTTGTTGGTATTATTGATTTAGTTGAAATGAAGGCATACAAGTTTGATGGAAAAGAAAGTGAAATTGCTCAAGAAATTGAAATTCCTTCAGAACTTTTACCAGTAGTTGAAACTAAGCGTGATGAAATGATTGAAGCAGTTGCTGAATATGATGAAGAGTTGATGATGCTTTACTTAGAAGGTGAAGAAATAGATTCAACATTGATAAAGCAAGCAATAAGAACTGGAACCTTGAAAGTTCAAATGTATCCAGTATTATGTGGATCAGCCTTTAAGAATAAAGGTGTTAAGTTATTACTTGATGCAGTTATTGATTACTTACCTTCACCACTTGATGTACCCGACATTTCTGGATTCAGCAAAAAAGGTGAAGAGATTATTAGAAAATCAAGTGACTATGAACCGTTTAGTGCATTAGCGTTTAAAGTTATGACTGACCCATATGTTGGGAGACTTACATTCTTCAGGGTTTATTCAGGAACTTTGAAAAGTGGATCATATGTACTTAATTCCAATACTGGAAAAAAAGAAAGAATCGGTAGAATACTTCAAATGCATGCAAACGATAGAGTGGAAATACAAGAAGCGTTTGCAGGAGATATTGCTGCTGCTGTAGGATTGAAGAATACAACTACTGGAGATACATTATGTTCTGATAAATCAGAAATTGTACTCGAGTCGATGGTATTCCCAGAACCGGTTATATCAGTTGCAATTGAGCCAAACACAAAGGCCGATCAGGACAAGATGGGAATTGCTTTACAGAAATTAGCAGAAGAGGATCCTACGTTTAGAACCTATATAAATGATGAAACTAATCAAACAATCATTGCTGGTATGGGTGAATTGCACTTAGATATCATCGTTGATAGAATGAAACGTGAATTCAAAGTGGAAGCGAATGTTGGAGCACCACAAGTTAGTTACCGTGAGACAATAACTTTCGAGGCAGAATCAGAAGGTAAATTCGTTCGTCAATCTGGTGGACGAGGGCAATATGGACATGTTGTTATTAAATTTGGACCAAATAAAGATAAAGGATACGAGTTTGTAGATAAGATTGTTGGTGGTGTTGTTCCTAGGGAATATATACCAGCAGTAAACAAAGGTCTACAAGATTCAATGACTGCTGGAATTCTAGCGGGTTATCCATTGATTGATGTTAAAGCAACACTAATTGATGGTTCTTATCATGATGTTGATTCAAATGAGATGGCATTTAGAGTTGCTGCTAGTATGGCACTTAAAAATGCAAAAACAAAATGTAAACCAGTTCTGCTTGAACCAATTATGAAAGTAGAAGTTACAGTGCCTGATGAATATGTAGGAAATGTAATTGGTGATATGACATCTAGAAGAGGAAGGATTGAAGGACAAGTAGCAAGAGGAAATGCTCAAGTTGTTACTTCATTCATTCCATTAAGTGAGATGTTTGGATACGCTACATCTTTACGTTCAAACACTCAAGGACGTGGAAACCATTCAATGGTATTTAGCCATTATATGGAATGTCCAAAATCTATTTCTGAAGAAATAATAAAGCGCAGAAACGGATAAAAATCATACTTGCAAATAAGCAAGTATTAATATAAAATTATAATGAAAAATGAATAATTTAGGAGGAAATTTAAATGGCTAAGCAAAAATTTGATAGAACTAAGCCCCATGTTAATGTTGGTACTATTGGACACGTTGACCATGGTAAAACTACATTAACAGCTGCTATTACTTTATACTTATCAAAAATTACAGGAGCTGAAGTAAAAGCATATGATGAAATTGATGGTGCTCCAGAAGAGAGAGAAAGAGGAATCACTATCAACACTGCTCACGTTGAGTACGAAACAGAAGCACGTCACTACGCTCATGTTGACTGTCCAGGACATGCCGACTACGTTAAAAACATGATCACAGGTGCTGCACAAATGGATGGTGGGATCCTTGTAGTATCTGCTGCTGACGGACCTATGCCTCAAACAAGAGAGCATATCTTATTATCACGTCAAGTTGGTGTACCAAGACTTGTTGTATTCTTAAACAAAACGGACCAAGTTGATGATGAAGAATTACTAGAATTAGTTGAAATGGAAGTTCGTGAAATGTTAAGCGAATATGAATTCCCTGGAGATGAAATTCCTGTAATTAGAGGATCTGCATTATTAGCATTAAACGGAGATGCTGAGCATGAAGCTCATATCGCTGAATTAATGCAAGCTGTAGATGATTATATCCCTACTCCAGAGAGAGATATTGATAAACCATTCATGCTTCCAGTAGAGGACGTATTCAGTATTACTGGTCGTGGTACAGTTGCAACTGGTAGAGTTGAGCGTGGTAGAATCAATGTTGGAGATCCATGTGAAATCGTTGGTATTAGAGAGACTACAAAAACTACAGTTACTGGTGTTGAGATGTTCCGTAAGTTATTGGACTACGCTGATGCTGGTGAAAATGTTGGATGTTTATTACGTGGTATCAAGCGTGAAGATATTGAACGTGGACAAGTTATCGTTAAGCCTGGTTCAGTAAACCCTCATAAGAGATTTGAAGCTCAAGTATACGTACTAAGCAAAGAAGAGGGTGGACGTCACACTCCATTCTTCTCAAACTACAGACCTCAGTTCTACTTCAGAACTACTGACGTTACTGGTGTAATTGAATTACCAGCTGGTGTTGAGATGGTAATGCCTGGTGACAATGTAAATATGATCGTAGACTTAATTAGCCCTATCGCAATTGAGCAAGGAACTAAATTCTCAATTCGTGAAGGTGGACGTACTGTAGGTGCAGGTAACGTTTCAAAAATCATGGAATAGTAAATATTCACAAAAGTCCCATATTAATGGGGCTTTTTTTTGTTATACTATATGTGAGGAAAAATTATGAAAAATATAGTGATTGAAAAACTAAATAGTAGAAATTTAACGGTTTCCGTTGCCGAAAGTATGACTGGTGGGTTACTTGCTGCAACAATTACAAGTGTTCCAGGTGCATCAAAGGTCTTCAAAGAAGGCATAATTACTTATTCAAATACTTCAAAGGTTAAATATCTCAAAGTGAAGTTGGAAACATTGACTCAGTTTAGTGAATATTCAAAGGAAGTAGCCTATGAAATGGCTAAGGGTATTAAGGAATTAACTAAATCTGATATTGGAGTATCTATTACAGGAGTAGCTGGACCTGATGGTGGAACAGATGATATACCTATAGGAACTGTTTTTATTGGAGTTGCTAGAGAAGTTGTAAAAGTATATCACTTTACCTTTGTTGGTGATCGTAATAAAATTAGACAAAGTGCTTGTCAAAAGGCTTTGGAGATGATTAATGAGGAACTGAAGGATGATATTTAATACACACACGCATTTAAATGCAAGGCAGTTTCAGAACAACTATGATGAAGTTATTAGAACAGCAATTGCTAAGGGCGTTACAAAGATGGTTGTAGTTGGCTTTAACGAAGAAACTATTAAGAAAGCAATTATGCTTGCTGAAAGTTACGATGAAGTATATGCATCAGTTGGATGGCATCCAGTAGATGCTATTTATGCTAATGAGGATTCCTTTAAGTTAATCGAAATGTGTCTTAATCATCCAAAAGTAGTTGCGGTTGGTGAGTGTGGTCTAGATTATCATTGGGATACTTCTCCAAAAGAAGTACAAATGGATGTTTTTAAGAAACAGATTGACCTAGCAATAAAATATAATAAGCCACTAATTGTCCATAGCAGAAAATCAATTCAGGATACATATGATGTGTTGTTTGAAAACTATGCTGATAAAGTTGGTGGGATTATGCATTGTTATAGCGGTAGTGCTGATATGATAAATCAGTTTATCGAGATGAATTTTATGATTTCGATTGCAGGACCTGTTACTTTTCAAAATGCAAAATCTCCTAAGGAGGTTGCAAAAGAGGTACCTATAGATATGTTGTTAGTTGAGACTGATTGCCCATATTTGGCTCCAGAGCCTTATAGAGGAAAGCAAAATAGAGCGCACTATGTTACGCACGTTTTGGATGCAATATCAAAAATTAGGGGAATCGGTAGAGAAGAGCTTGATAAAGCTACATACGATAATGCACTGAAGATATTTAGGATTGGTGATTAATATGAAAAAAATTATAATCTTACTTGTTTTGCTACTTGTAGGGTGTTCCCAACAAGCTCCTTCTGTTAGTGAAGAGCAAATTCAAAAAGCAGTAGAAGAATATTTAGCTGCAAATATAGATGATACCAATAATCAAATTAATGCTGAAGTCAATATTGATATTAATGATCTAAATGATTTAATGGTTACATTGATTAATCAAGTTGATAAGTCCGTAGTTGGTATCATTACGTTTGATCCGGATGAGTATCCTATTGGATCTGGTTCAGGCGTGATTTATAAGTTTGAAGAAGGTTTTTATTATGCAGTTACAAATCATCATGTAGTAGAGGCTTCAGATTCTTTGGAAGTGTATTTCTATGACGAAAGTTATGTTTCTGCTGAAGTTGTTGGGGTTGATTCCGAAACTGATTTAGCAGTAATAAAGTTTGAAACTGATTTAGAGGTGTCTATATCGGATTTTGGGGTTTATGAGGATATAACAAGAGGGCAATTGGTAATTGCGGTTGGTAGCCCGTCTGGACTTACGTTCTTGAACTCAACAACAATGGGAATTGTTTCAGGAACTGAAAGATATGTAGGTATTGATGATACTGATAACGATGGAATAGATGATGTCTTTGTTAAGATGATTCAACATGATGCGGCGATTAACCCTGGTAATAGTGGAGGACCGCTGTTCAATATGCAAGGCGAAATTATTGGTATCAATTCATTGAAACTTGTTAGCGCAAATATTGAAGGTATGGGATTTAGTATACCGGTTGATATAGTCATTCGAGTTTCAAATGATTTAGAGGAATATGGTGAGGTGAAGCGCTCAAGACTAGGTGTTTATATTGGTGATGTTAGATTCTGGGATGATGTCCCAGATGAAATTGAACGAGGATGTTATATATCTGATATTGTGCCTGATGGACCAGTTGATACAACCTCTGACTTGGAGATTTATGATGTAATTGTTGGATTGAATGATGTTGAAATAGACAGTTTGTCAAAATTGAAAGATGAGTTATTTAAGTACCATCCGGGTGAAGTAATTGAGATTAGATATTATAGAGATGGTGAATACTATACTACAACAGTGGTACTTGGAGAAAAATAAAGGGGTTATGACCCTTTTTTCTTTATTCGAACTTGAATATCAAATCACAGAAGTGCTAAATATAATCTGGTACTTGACTATTCTTTGAGGAGTACAATCTCACTGCTTTTGCTAATAAATTTTTGCATATTTCTCGATAGGCTATATAATATACATATGGTGATATGATTATCATAGATATTAGTATTTATTCCATATAATCTTAAAACATCAGAGCTTCAACAATTTATGAAGAAAGTAAGGTAAGATAAATGCGTAGATTCTTAGACAGATCAGATGGGAAACTTCTTAGAAGAAGTTCACATTACACTAGAATTATTCCTTATGTAATGCCAAGGAGAGTTGATGCCAGCGTCTATTATAACCAGAGAGTTGAGATAGCAAAAGCAGAAGAGGTGTTAAGGGAAGTAAATGAGAAACATAATATGGCTGCAGGAATTATGGATTTAATTATTGCAACTTTTGTAAGAACGATTTCTCAAAAACCAAAAGTTAACAGATTCGTGCATAGCAAAAAGATTTATGCAAGGAACAATATTTCAGTTGCGTTTGCGGTTAAAAAGAATATGGATGATGATTCGGAAACTACAGAGGTAAAAGTCTTTTTCGAACCGACTGATACTATTGTAGATGTATCTAGAAAAATACGCGAAGCTATTGAAAACAACAAAGGCATGGATACATCAAACAATCAAGATGCTTTCACAAAGTTCATGAGAATACTTCCAGGTTTTGTGATTTCATTTGTTATTGGTTTAATAAAATTGATGGATAGATTTAGAATTATGCCAAAATTCATATATGATTTGAGTCCCTTCCATGCTAGTTTCTTTGTGACAAACTTAGGATCACTAAGAATTGATTCTGTATATCACCACTTGTACGAAATTGGTACTGTTTCATGGTTCTGTGGCTTAGGGAAGAAAAAATCAGAGTACGTTGTCCAAAAAGATGGATCAGTTAAGAAGGTTAAGTATATGGAAATCAGGTATGTACTTGATGAAAGAATTGCAGATGGCTTCTATGGAGCAAATGCTCTTAGACTGATGACAAAGTATATGAACAATCCAAGATTATTACTTGATCCGCCAGAGAAAGTTGTAGTTGATGATGAGATATAAAAAAAAGACCACCTGAGTGGTCTTTTATATTATAGATTCAATTGCATTAATACATAGTAAAGCACAAACACTGCAGCTAATACATAAGTTAATGTAGAAATCTCTTTGCGTTTACCAGTAGTAACCATTGTGATTACATAAACGATAAATCCAATTGCGATACCGTTTGCGATTGAATAAGTAAGTGGCATAATGATCAATGTTAAGAATGCAGGAATTGCAACTTCAATTTGATCCCACTCAATGTTTTTAAGTTGAGAAGCCATTAAGATACCAACCATTATTAATGCTGGTGCTGTAACAGCAGCTGTTACTACACTTAGTAACGGACTTAAGAACATAAATAATAAGAAGAATAAAGCAGTGAATACTGCAGTTAAACCAGTACGTCCACCTTCTTCAATACCAGCTAATGACTCGATATATGAAGTAGTGTTTGATGTACCAACTACTGCCCCAACTACTGTAGCAGTCGAATCAGCAAGTAATGCTTTTCCAGCATCTCTAAGTTGACCTTCTTCATCAACTAATCCAGCTCTTCTACCAACTGTAACTAATGTTCCAGCTGTATCGAAGAAGTCTACGAATAAGAATGAAAATACAACAACTAAGAATGGGAATATAGCGATACCAGCAAATCCATTGAATGCTTCAAAGATATGTGGTGCTTCAGGCATTGCCACGATTCCTCCTGGTAATGGTACTAAACCAAAGATAATACCAATAATAGAAGTAGCTACGATACCAATGAAGATTGAACCTTTAACTTTTCTTACATAAAGGATTACAGTAATTATCAATCCAATAACTGCAAGTAATGTGTTTCCAGTTAATCCACCTAATGCAGGTACACCTGTTGATAAGTCAACTAATCCAGCATTTATAAATCCGATGTAAGCGATGAATAAACCAATCCCTCCACCAACAGCATATTTCAAGTTATTTGGAATAGCGTTGATGATTTTCTCTCTAACACCAGAGAATGATAAGATTAAGAATACAACCCCAGAACAGAATACTGCAGCCAATGCTTGTTGCCAAGTGAATCCTAATCCGAATACAACACCAAATGTGAAGAACGCATTTAGTCCCATACCTGGAGCTAGTGCAACTGGGTAGTTAGCAAGTAATCCCATAATCAATGTACCAACAATAGCAGCAATCGCTGTTGCAGTGAATACTGCACCCCAGCTCATTCCAGTCATTTCAAGCATACTTGAGTTAACGAATAGAATGTAAGCCATTGCTAAGAATGTTGTTAATCCAGCTACAAACTCAGTCTTTACATTTGTACCTTTTTCTTCTAGTTTGAAGAATTTGTTTAAGAAATTATCCATATTTCTCTCCCTTTTTCTTTTTTTGAATTTAATTAAATATGGCCCAAAAATAGATTGTTTCATTAATTAATTAATATCTACAATTCACAATTATTTGGACCATTTCAATATATAAATTCTTTTGTATTATACCATAAACCAAATTTATTTTGAATACCTTAATAATTTTTTAATTTACTGTTGATCACATGTTAATGCATCATTTATTTCGCTTCTAGTATTTTGTTGATAAATGATGTATAATACTTTAGTATTTTTTTAGGAGATAAACTATGTTAACTTGTGGAATAGTAGGATTACCAAATGTTGGAAAGTCAACTTTATTTAATGCACTAACCAGGGCTGGAGCGTTAGCAGCGAATTATCCTTTCGCAACTATTGAGCCAAACGTTGGGATAGTAGAAGTGCCAGATAGTAGATTAACTATTTTGAATGAGATGTATCAGCCGAAGAAATTAGTTCCAACACTTTTTGAGTTTACTGATATTGCTGGACTAGTTAAAGGAGCTTCAAAAGGAGAAGGTTTAGGGAACCAGTTTTTATCACACATTAGAGAAGTAGATGCTATTGCTCAAGTTGTTAGATGTTTTGTAGATGAAAATATTACCCACGTTGAAGGTACAGTTGATCCGTTAAGAGATATTGAGACTATCACTCTAGAACTGATATTGGCTGACTTAGAGGTTATCGAAAGAAGGTTACCTAAAATCGAGAAGAAAGCACAGTTGAAAGTTGATAAAGAAATTGTTAGAGAGTATGAAGTTTTATCGAAAATAAAAATTGCCTTAGAAGATGAAATGCCAGCAAGGAGCATTAAACTTCATCCTAATGAACTAAAGACAGTAAGACATTATAGTTTCTTAACATTGAAACCAATGATATATGTTGCCAATGTATCGGAAACCGAGCTGAATGGTAATAAGTATGTAGATGAAATAGTTGAGTATGCAGGTAAGTATAATGATGAAGTAGTTATTATTAGTGCTCAAATAGAAGCTGAAATCAGTGAGCTTGATTCAGATGACAGGCTTATGTTTATTTCAGAATTGGGAATTGATGAATCAGGTGTTGATTCACTTATAAAAAAATCATATAGTCTATTAGGGTTGAAGACATATTTCACTGCGGGTGAAAAAGAGGTTAGAGCATGGACTTTTAAGAATGGAATGAATGCTAAGGAATGCGCTGGAATAATTCACTCTGATTTCGAAAAAGGATTTATCAGAGCTGAGACTATTGCCTTCAATGATTTAATTGAATTAGGTAGTGAAAAAGCTGCAAAGGAAAATGGTAGGATGAGACTTGAAGGTAAAGATTATTTAGTTAAAGATGGAGATGTATTACATATTCGTTTCAATGTTTAACTTTACTATATTAGTAGTTTAGAACATAATTTGTGTAGTTATTAATTCTAAAAGACTTCATATCAATACTGGAGCTTAAGGCTCCTTTTTTTTGGAGGTATCAAAGTGTCGGTAATTAAGGTTTACATTGAGTTTCATATGTGTTAAAATACTTGAGCGAGAAATCGCAACCTTGCTCCCATTGGGGGCCTAAGACCAGAAGGAGGTATAGAATGAATAAGTACGAAGCAATGTTTATCATTCAACCTAACTGTGAAGAAGAAAAGAGAAAAGGTTTAATCGAGGAGATTAAAGGAATCTTTTCAAAAGTATCAGAGGTTGATGAGTGGGGTATGCGCGAATTAGCATACGAAATCTTAAAACATACTAGTGGATATTATGTTTTGATGAAAGCTCAAGCTACTACAGAAGAAGTAGAAGAATTTGAACGTGTTTGTAAGATTAGAGAAGATATTATTCGCTTCATGGTAGTTAGAGAAGTTGAGTAGGTGATTTGATGATTAATAGAGTTGTTTTAGTGGGAAGACTAACAAAAGATCCAGAACTTCGCCATACGAGTAATGATATTGCAGTTGCAACTTTCACATTAGCAGTTAATAGGAATTTCACAACTAAAGATGGTGAAAGAGAGGCTGATTTTATTCCATGCGTTGTGTGGAGAAAGCAAGCAGAAAATGTAAATCAATATTTGGGAAAAGGAAGTTTAGTTGGTGTTGATGGAAGAATCCAAACTCGCTCATATGAAGCGAGTGATGGTACAAGACGTTATATCACTGAAGTTATCTGTGACAATGTTAGATTCTTAGAAACAAGATCAAGTCAGGATAATCAACCTAGTTTCACTAGAGAAGAAGATGATTCAAATCAATTCAAAGAGAAGGAAGATCCGTTCTTCGCTTCTAGCAATATTGAAATTGATGATGATGATTTACCGTTTTAAGGAGGAGAAAGATGGAAAGAAGAGGTTTTCGTAGAAGACGCAAGAAAGAATGTTATTTCACTAAGAATAAAGTGAAGCATATAGATTACAAAGATGTTGAATTACTTAAAAAGTACGTATCAGACCGTGGTAAAATATTACCTAGAAGAGTAACTGGTACTAGTGCAAAGTATCAAAGAAAACTTGCGACAGCTATTAAGAGAGCAAGACATATGGCTTTATTACCATTTGCTAGACAATAGTTATGAGAATGATTTTCCAAGGAAAATCATTTTTTTATTTATATAATTAGTGGTATAATTATAAGAGTTGGTGAGGTGTTTTATGAGTAGAGATAGAATAATAAGATTACTCGTATTTACATTCGTAATCGTAGGAAATATAGTTGCTGCATACCTTTTGGGTATCGAGCCGATTGTTTACTACATAATCGGATCCCTGTTTATATTGGGAATGACTTTTTGGGCGCTTGAAGTCTTAATATCAAAGTTACAGAAACGCAATGAGTGGTTAGAACAGAAACTAAGTCAAATGAATCAAATTACATATCAGGCAAGAGGAGCAGGAGAGATATCACTGAATGATTTTCCTTTTGGAATATTGATATTTAATGACTTATTTGAGATTAAATGGAGTAATAATTATATAAAAGAGGTATTTGGAAACTCTTTGATTGGTAGAAATATCAGAGATATTGACCAAAGTATTATTACCAATATCGATGAATCAAATAGTGAGTTCTTAGTGTATTATGACAATTTTACATTGCAATTTCAGTATAATCAGGAGTTCAGTGTACTTTACATTACAAACATTACTGAAAATGTAATCTTACAAGAAAGATATTTAAATAGAAGATTATCGGTAGGGTATTTAGCACTTGATAATTTAGATGAGACCTTAGCAAATCTTGATGTTCAGGAGAGAACGACAATTCAGGGGAGATACTTTTCAAAAGTTGGAGAATGGGCAGAGAAGTACGATATCTATTTGAAGGCTTTGTCAAGTGAGAAATTCCAATTGCTTATGGATTATTCTCAGTTGCAGAGTATCATTTCTGATGAATTTACGATCCTATCTGATGTAAGGAAAATATCAAGTGAGACTCATCAGCAAATTGCTGCGAGTATTGGTATTGTATGTTGGGATGAAAATTATGTTGACCTTGGGGAAAGAGTGAATGAAGCTCTGGATATCGCTTTTGAAAGAGGTGGAGATCAAGCTGTTGTTAATATTCAAGGGGAACCTATAAAATACTACGGTGGAGTTGCCGAAACTGTTGAAAAACGTTCGCGCGTTAAAGCGAGAATGGTATCCGGCCAAATATTAGGATTAATGACCAACGCTAGTAATATTGTAGTTATGTCACATATAAGCCCAGATCACGATGCATTTGGTGCTATGATTGGTGTTGCGAAGTTAGCAGAGTATTGCGGCAAAGAAGCACGAATGATAATTGATAAGTATGATGTTGATCCATCTGTTGAAAAAATACTGAATAATCTTTTAATAGATGATCCTGATTTAGGAAAGAAGTTAGTTTCAAAGGATGATGCAAGAAACTTCATAAATGACAATACATTGATGGTGGTTGTAGATACCAATAATCCAAATATAGTTTATCCTAAGGATTTCTTATCTCTTAATAACAAAAGGGTAATTATAGATCATCATAGAAGAGGTAAAGAAACTATTGAAAAGGCCGAGTTGATTTACACTGAACCATACGCATCGAGTAGTGTGGAATTAATTGTTGAATTAATGCAGTTCTTGGATTCGGATATGAATATATCATCAAACGAAGCTACGTTGATGTATGTAGGAATAGTAGTTGATACAAATAACTTTTCTTATCGTACTGGATCAAGAACATTCGATGCTGCTTCATTCCTAAGACTATTTGGAGCAAACTTAACTAAGGTTAAGATGTACTTAAGAGAAGACTATGAAGAATATATGCTTCAAAGTAAGTTATTATCGGAAGCTGAAGTTTATTTAGATAGATTTAGTGTTATTCATACTGATGAAGTAATATCAAGAGTATCGTTGGCAAAACTTTGTGATAGATCACTAATGATAGATAATGTTGATGCTTCATTTGTGATTGGTAAGATATCTGAAAATGAAACTGGTATCACTGCAAGAAGTTTTGGAGATGTAAATGTTCAAATAGTGATGGAGAAATTTAATGGAGGGGGTCACTTACATAGTGCGGCTTCACAGGTTAGTGATTCACCTAAAGAAGTATATTCTAAACTCAAAGAAATACTGGATAACATGAAGGAGAGTGACTAAAATGAAAGTAATTCTTACAGAAGATGTAAAAGGCAGAGGGAAAGTTGGAGATGTTATTGAGGTAGCTAATGGCTATGCAAATTATCTTTTCAAAAATAATTTAGCACTTCCTGCAAATGATGAAAACCTTCAGATATTAAATGATAAGAAGAAAAAAGAAGCTGATGAAGAGGAGAAACTAATTGCAGAGATGGCTTTGCTTAAGTCATTTATTGAATCAAATCCAGTATCTATCAAAGTAAAAACTGGAGCTGAGGGAAAAATATTTGGTACTGTAAGCACTAAGCAAATTGTTGATGAATATAAAAAGCAGTATGATATAAAACTTGATAAGAAAAAAATAAAGACTGAGGAAACTGTTAATGCTTTGGGAACTTATTTATTGAAGATTGAGTTACACAAGCAAGTAGAAGCAATTATTACAGTTAGAATAGAGGAATAGTATGAAGAAGATGCCATTTAATCTAGAAGCTGAACAATGTGTTTTAGGTGCGATTTTGATAAATCAGAATGTTGTGAAAAGAATATCTCAAAAACTAGTAGATATGGATTTTTATAAACCAGTTCATAGACATATTTTTAATGCAATGATTAAACTTGACGATAACAACTCTGATATCGACTATACTACTCTTTTCAATGAATTAAAGAATATGAAATTGGAAAATGAACTTGGGGGGATGGATTACCTAATCGAATTAGGTAATATTTTGCCAAGTGCCGAAAATGTGGATAGTTATGTTGAGATTGTAAGAGACAAATCGCTATCTCGACAAGTGATTAGAATGGCAACTGAGATTGCTGATGCATCATACGAGCAATCAATGAATTCGGATGAGTTAATTGAACTTACTGAAGACAAAGTATTTGATGTAACAAAGAAAAGAAAATCCGCAGACTTTAGAAAAATATCAAATGTAGTCTCTGAAGTTATGACCGCGATTGAAACTAATAAAAGTTCACATGGTGAGTTAACTGGTCATTCAAGTGGATTTGCTGATTTTGATAAATACACATTAGGACTACAGGATGGGGATTTAGTAATATTAGCAGCACGTCCATCTATGGGTAAGAGTGCTCTTGCGATTAATATGGCACTTAATGTTGCTGCTACAGGAAAACACGTTGCGATATTTTCTCTTGAGATGAGTGCTGAACAAATTGTAACTAGAATGTTATCTAAACTATCAACTGTTGATAGTATGAAAATAAGAAGTGGTAATTTTTCGTCAGTTGAATGGCAAAAAGTTGAATTTGCCGCGAAAGAGTTAAGTAAGCAAAATATCTATTTTGATGATGAATCGAGTTCTAAGATTTCTGATGTATATACAAAATGTCGTCAATTAGCTCAGGATGACACGTTGGATTTTGTAGTTATCGACTACTTGCAGTTACTAACTGGTAGTGGAAACTATGGTGGAAATAGAGTTGTTGAGGTATCTGAGATATCTCGTAAACTTAAAAACATCGCAAGAGACTTGAAGGTTCCAGTACTGGCACTTTCGCAATTATCAAGAGGTGTCGAGAACAGACAGGACAAACATCCGAATATGGCCGATTTGAGAGAATCAGGTTCTATTGAGCAAGATGCTGATATTGTTATGTTCTTATATAGAGATGATTATTATAATAGAGAGTCAGCGGATTCTGGTAAGGTTGAAGTTGATATCAAGAAGAATAGATCAGGTAGTATAGGTACTTTTGAATTACTGTTTGTAAAAGAGATTGGGTTATTCAAAAACTATACATCAATTCGAGATGAAGAAAAAGGTCGTGAGTACGACTTCTAGGTGAAAAATGAAGAATACAGATTTAACTCAAGGTAAGATACTAAAGCAGATTATTATGGTAGCTATACCAGCTATTTTGTCGTCTTTAGTACAGATGACTTATAACCTGACAGATATGTTTTGGATATCAAGAGTAACAAATATCGGGATTGATAATGTAAAAGCATTGGCAGCGATTGGGACTGCTGGTTTTTACATGTGGTTTGGCTGGGGAATTATATTACTCGCAAAAATCGGATTAGATGCATTAGTTCCACAAAGTGTGGGAAAAAAGGATGAGAAGTCATTGAACCAATACGCAGTAAGTGGAATAGTTTTTGCCATTTTGATTGCATTTGTTTACAGCATGGTTGGCTATTTCTTTAGAGAAAACATTATTGGAATATTCAAACTCGATGATCCACTAGTAGTTAAGTATGCAATCAGTTATTTATCAGTGATATCACTATTTATATATTTCCACTTTGTGAACCCGGTTTTCACTTCAATTTTCAATGGTCTGGGAAGAACAATTGTTCCATTCATTATAAACTCAATAGGTATTGGACTTAATATATTGATTGATCCATTGTTTATTATTTATTTCAAAATGGGTGTATCAGGAGCAGCAATTGCAACTGTTATTTCCCAAGGAGTGGTTGCCCTAATATTTATTTGGTTATTTTCATCAAAAAGAAAGCCAATATCGCTTGATTTTACAGGAGTAAGTTTTTCAAAGATAAAACAGATAGTAAAGGTTAGTGTTCCAATAGCAACTCAAAGTATATTGTTTACATTGATTGCTATGTACTTGACGATCATCGTTACATCATTTGGGTACTCCGCCTTGGCTACACAAAGAATTGGTACTCAGATTGAATCTCTTGCTTGGATGGTTGCTGGTGGATTTAGTGTAGCGTTAGCAGCTTTTGTTGGACAGAACCTAGGAGCTGGTAAGTTTGAGAGAATAAAAGATGGATATATTACAGCCTTAAAGCCTATTGTAGTATATGGAGTATTAGTCAGTCTCTTGCTCTATGTGGCAGCTGATAAACTATATTTAATTTTTAACCCAAGCGCGGAAGTGTTGGAGTTA
>Ga0194000_1000006_pt1 | contig 60011 bp, 56 predicted proteins | sample FLT_67_MG_FD_140346 | JGI IMG/M metagenome (GOLD analysis project Ga0194000, IMG submission 140346) | Sediment microbial communities from the Broadkill River, Lewes, Delaware, United States - FLT_6-7_MG | ecosystem: Environmental > Aquatic > Freshwater > River > Sediment | place: USA: Delaware... | reverse complement strand
CGCAGTAATGATAAATGGCTTTGTTTCTTGAATAATCAGTTTAATGAAATCTTTTGTTCCTCCTCCAAGAGTTTTAGATGTCTCTAATATTTTCTTACTTAACTCCTCACTTGAAGTAATGATATTTCCAATAATGATTGGAAGTATTAGTAATACTTGAGCAATTATCATTGCCTCAACTGAAAATAGTAATCCTAAAAACCCAAGTGGTCCCTTTCTTGAAAGCAACAACAAAACAATTAATCCTAAAACAACAGGTGGTAAACTCATCATTGTATAAACTATTCTCTTAAACATTTTCTTAAATGGGAAGTCTTTGATACTTACATATATCCCAATAGGAACTGCTAAAAGAGACGCAATTATAGTTGCGCCTCCTGAAACAATTATTGATAATATAATTATTTCAACTAGTTCCATCATTTAATCAGCTGAATAGAATAGTTGTTCACCATACTTGATATAACTATCTACTATTTCCTTTGCTTCTTTTGATTGAATCCAATCATAGAATTTATCTGCAGCTTTTGGATTTGTGCAGTCTGTTACAAAAATAACCCCATACTCATTGATTAATTCTTCAGTATTTTCATAAGCGATATCAATTTCAAGGTTATCCTTCATTGATAGGAAAGTACCACGATCAGTGAATGTATATCCTAATGCCAAATCAGCCATCAAAATAGTGTCTCCCATTCCCTTACCGGTTTCCTTATACCAATCTCCTTTAGGAACATATGATATCGTCTCCCAAAGTGATAATTCCTTCATATGAGTACCTGAATTATCTCCTCGAGAATAAAAATCTAAACCAGCCTTGATTTTGTTTAAAGCACCTTCAAGGTTATCTGAATCAATTTTTTCTGGTCCAATGAAAACAAAATCGTTATACATAATAAACTCACGTTTATCACCATAACCTTCTTCAACAAATTCAATCTCTTTGTCCTTAGCATGCACCAACAAAATGTCAGCATCTTTGCTTCTTCCCAACTCTAGTGCAGCTCCAGTTCCAACCGCTACAACACTTACATTCACACCATACTCTTCTTCGAACACCGGGATAAGTTCAGCTAATAATCCAGAGTTATCAAGTGATGTCGTAGTTGCGATCATTAACTCATCCTCTAGTTGACACCCAGTTAAAAATAACAGCATCAACAATACTAAAATCCTTTTCATTTCTCCTCCTGTTTTTTAGATTATGCGTGCGAAAGGACGAATGTATATCATTCCTTTCCAAACACGGGAGGCTCAACCATTTCTAGTTAAACCCATCGGTCAATAACTCATAGATTACCCTTAGAATTAAAGACTCGGAATATATCTAAATTCTATCACAAGAAATATCAATCTTAAATAGTTTATTCGCCCATTATCGTGTAGAATAAAGATGGAGGTCTTTATGTATAAAGTAGGGATAATTGTCGCAAGTGACAAAGGGTATACAAAAGATAGATTAGACCGTTCAGGTGAAGTAATCAGGGAAATTCTTGAAAACACTTATGAAATCGTAGAGAAAATAATACTTCCTGACGATGAAGCAATCTTAGCTAATGCTATGATTAAGTGGTGTGATGAGGATTACGTTGACTTGATAGTTACAACAGGAGGAACCGGTTTTTCACCAAGGGATGTAACTCCTGAAGCTACAAGAAAAGTAGTTGATAGGTTAGTACCCGGCTTTTCTGAAGTTATAAGATTAAGATCTCTTGAACTAACTGAAAAGGCTATGTTATCCAGAGGAATATCTGGTATAAGAAAAAATACACTAATAATAAACTTACCTGGAAGTCCCAAAGCTTGTAGGGAATCTCTTGGATTTATTATGACTGCACTAGAACATGGGCTAAAAATTCTTAAAGCTGATGAAGCGGAATGTGCGAGGTAGTATGAAAAAAAGATACTTAAAGAATATGAATATGCTTACTAAAGATGAAATTCTAAAAATGAACTTAGGTAAGATATGTGTTATTGGTTGTGGTGGCCTTGGTGGACATATAATCGAAGGTTTAGCACGTCTAGGATTCGAAACATTAACAGTAGTCGATAATGACGTTTTTGACCAGACAAACTTAAATAGACAAATTTTAGCAACGGAAAAAAATCTATTATCCTCAAAAGCACAAAGCGCAAGTGAGAGAGTTATGGTAATTAATTCTAATTGTAAGATTAATCCAATATCACTTAAGTTCGATGAGAAATTTGGGCGAAAGATGCTATCTGGGCATGATATAGTCATTGATGCTGTCGACAATATTGAAACCAAGTTATTAATTGAAAAGTTTGCTGCTGAGTTAAAGATACCTTTAGTTCATGGTGCAGTAGGTGGATGGTTTGGACAAGTTGCAAATATCTTTCCAAATGATAACATTCTAAAAAAAATCTATTCAAACAGTAAGTCGGGTATTGAATCAGAATTAGGTAACCCATCTTTCACTCCCGCGATAGTCGCTAATATCATGGTTTCTGAGGCAATGAAAATCTTTTTAGGTAAACCACATTTGAAAAACGAATTACTTACTATTAACCTACTTAACAATAAATTTGATACAGTAAAATTCTGAACTAGTTTCTAACTAGTTCTTTTTACAAGAAAAAAGGGCCTTAGCCCTTACATCTATCAATAATATCTTTGATTTTCTTTGCAAGTCCATAGCACTTGTTTGTCGGCAAACTACAAAGTGCGACTCTTGGACCAGCTGGTAATCCTATAGTAAATATTAACTCATCGTTCAAGCAATTATGTACTTCATCTCTTATTTCAGGATCAACTTTCACTGTTATGAAGAAACCTTCAACATGTGGATAAACATCCAAACCAACTTCTTTAGACTCAGCTAGGATAATATCACTTCTTTTTGCCAACATCTTAACAAACTTCTCTTTTTCTAGAACATAAGTCTCTTTTAGTTTTTCATCTTCCATAATTTTGGAAAACAATTTCATTCCCGAGTTATTTACATTACTCCAAATACTTCTTGCAGTGTATACAAACGAATCTCTGAATTCTTCTTTCTTGTCTCCTAAGATTACTGCACCACCTACGCGCATACCATATGCAGTAAAAGTTTTTGAAATACTGAAAGCAACAACCACTGTTAAGTTTTTGTGTAAATTATTAAAATACTTAAAGTGCTTTCTCGACTTGCTCTTATCTTTAACAAAGTCTATATAAGCAATATCGTTTAGTAAAATTACTTCTCCTTTTGTTGCTAATTGGTCAAGGAAATCAATTACTTGTACCCATTCATCTTCACTCATTGTATATCCAGTTGGATTATGAGCTGGATCATTTATAACAGCTAAGACTTTTCCCTGCTCTGCCATTACTTCTTCAGCTTTATCCTTAAAAGATTTGATATTAAAATTATTCCCACTGAACATTTCATAGAAATCATACTTAAGTTTTTGATCACCTGCCATAACTAGGTACGGTCCCCAGAAAACACTAGGAAGTAGTAATTTCTCTCCAGCCTCCAAACCATTTCTAAATGTTACACTTACAGCCCCACTACCACCTGGAGTTGCGACCACATAAGAATCTGGTAATCCTAGCCATTTCTTGACTGCCTCTCGGTAGTCAGGATTTCCTTGTAAATCCGAAGCATATTTCGCTTTTTCAAAATGTGGGATATCATCATAAACATCCCATACTGAATCAAGAGCTACTAACACTCCGTCTTCATCGTAAAGTGAACCAAGGGTTGCATCAACAACTTTTTCTTTGCCGTACTTCTCTTTTGCTGCTTGCGCTGCTCTCACGGCAGTAAAAACAGCGTCTTTCAAGACTTTTCCCATTCTGTTCTCCCCTCATATCATACAAATTATTATAACATTTCAAAAATAAAAGTTGAACATTTTTTATAAGAAAAGCCACTAAGTGGCTTCAATATCAATATGTTTAAATTCTAGTACATCGAATAATCCCTTATCTGTTAACTTAATCTCGGGAATTACTGGTAATGCCATAAATGATAGAGTCATCAATGACTTCAAGTTACTACTTACACCCAGTTCATCATATGTAAGATGATATAACCTTCTAAACTCACTACTAACATCTTCCATCTTACCATCCGACATCAATCCAGCTATTGGTAATGGTAACTTACCAATAACTGATCCATCTTTAACGATTACTACTCCTCCGCCCATAGTCTCAATCTCCTTTACAGCAATAAATGCATCCTTTGCTGAATCACTAATACACGATATATTATGAGAATCATGACTAATTGAAGAAGCAATTGCTCCGCCTTTTAAACCGAATCCTTTTATAAAACCTTTACCAATATTTCCAGTAGCAAAATGTCTTTCGACAACATAAAAAGGTAATACATCAGCTCCAGAAACGAACTTGCCATCCTTTAGATTTACTTTTTCTACTACTTTCCTAGTTACAATTGAATCGGGAATAACTTCAATTACATTTACTAAATCACTTTTTAGGTGAATATCAAAATCGGATTCAGTAAATGATTTAATCTTTATTGAAGTAGTAACTTTCATTGGTAAAGGATTTGAATAATCTTTATACCAATCCTCTTCTACTCTTTTTCCAGATACATATGTCTTTAAAACATTGAAATCATCTAAATTATCAACAATAACAAAATCGGCCTTGTATCCAGGAGCGATTGCCCCTACTTTTTTTAAGTGATAACATTCAGCAGTATTAAGTGTAGCCATTCTAATTGCGGTAATAGGATCGACTCCTGCGGATATCGCTAACCTAATATTATTATCAATATGACCTTTGCTCATTATATCTCCAGGGTGTCTGTCATCGGTACAAAAAAGCATTCTTCTTTCATTTTCCTTTGTAACACCAGGAATTAAACTAAGCAAGTCTTTACACGCAGAGCCTTCTCTTATTGCGATATACATTCCAACTCTTATTTGATTAATCATCTCACTTGCTTTTGTACATTCGTGATCTGAGCGTATCCCAACTACAGCATATGCATTGAGTTCTTCATTTCTAATTACCGGACCATGACCATCGATAAATTTATCATATTTATTTATCATCTCAATTTTATCTATTATAAACTGGTCCCCACTAACTACACCTGGATAGTTCATTAATTCACCAAGTCCTAAAATTCTTTCATGTTTTGCAAGTTTTTCTAAATCCTTTGCCTTTAGGCTAGCTCCAGCAGTTTCAAACGAGGTAGCCGGAACACAACTGGGCAACATAAAATAACAAGTTAATGGAAGTTGCTCACTTGCATCTAACATATATCTTATTCCATCTAATCCGAGAACATTTGCAATCTCATGTGGATCAGCTACTACAGTCGTAGTTCCTCTCGGAAGTACAGCACGGGCAAATTCTAATGGCGATGAAGAACTTGATTCAATATGTACATGTGCATCAATCAAGCCAGGCGCAACATATAATCCTTGTAAGTCAATCTCTTTTTCTCCTTCATAGTTACCAATCCCAACAAAATGACCTTCTGTAACCGCAAGGTTTCCTTCAATTATTTCGTTAGAAAATACATTTACGATTTTCGCATTCTTCAATACTAAATCAGATTTTTGTCTACCACTAGCTGCTTCGATTAACTTCTTAATCATATTATCCACCAAATTTCTTCATAAACTCAACTGGAGTAACAGGTAACTTAGTAAACCTAACTCCTGATGCATCAAATATTGCATTTAGAATTGCAGGAGCAACAGGAATGGTAACACTTTCTCCAATTCCTTTTGCACCATATGGACCAGTTTCCTCTGGATCCTCAACGATTATTTTCTTCAAAGTTGGCATATCTTTTGAAGTAGGAAGGATATAGTTAGAAAACTTCTTGTTTATAATATGACCATTCTTAATATTCAAATCTTCATACAAAGCATATCCCAATCCCATTACAAAGCCACCATCCATTTGTCCCTCAATTTGTCTTGGATTTATTGCTTTACCTACATCTTGTACAAATACTCCATCAACAACATTTATGTGTCCTGACTTAGGATCAATTTCCACCTTAACTCCTAAAGCATTAAATCCATATGGCCAATATGGAGCACCCTGACCACAATCATCCAAAGTTGTAGTTTGAGCAGTGAATGTTCCCTCACCAGATAAGCATAAATTGGATAATTCACTAAATAACATTCTTTTACTAGGAAGTGTCTTTAAATATACTTCCTCGTTTTCAATTTCAATTCCTATTTTATTATTAAGTTCAAACTTGTTAACGAAGTAATCAAGTATCTTATCTTTTAGAGATTCACATGATTTTTTCACTGCATTACCGGTATTATATGTTTGTCTTGATGCTGCTGCAGTACCTGTATCTGGTGTATTATCAGTGTTTTCACAATTAATCACAATCTTACTTGGATCAGTATTAAATACCTCACTAGCAATTTGAGCCATAACAGTTTTTGCACCCTGACCAACCTCCGTGAATCCAGAACTAATCTCTATTAAACCATCTTCATTGATTTTAGCAACATTGTTTGAAACATCAGGAAAACCATTTCCATAACCAGTTCCATATATACTTAAGGCTAATCCATATCCAGTTAATACATTAGGTTTATCATTTCCTCTTAACTTATTTAATTCCTCTTCAGCAATTCTAAGGCACTTCTCAATTGGAACACTGTTATACATTACTTGTGATGTAGCAGTTTTACTACCAACTTTTAAGACATTGCGTAATCTTAGTTCGTAATTACTTATACCCATTTTTTCAGCTAGCATATCAATAAGTTGTTCGTATGCTACAGCAACTTGTGTAGCTCCAAATCCCCTCATTGCTCCAGCAAATGGATTGTTTGTATATAGCGACTTACCTTCTATATATACATTTGGAATTTCATATGGCCCGGAAGCGTGAACACAAGCCTTTCTCAAAATATTAGGAGCCCATGATGCATATGCACCGGTATCAGCTAATATCTCACCTTTTAGTGCAATCAGTTTCCCTTCTCTATTTGCACCCATTTTCATCTTCATCTCCATTGCATGGCGCTTTGAATGAGCTAGGACTGATTCTTCTCTTGAGTATATAATCTTGATTGGTCTTTTAATTTTTAATGCACCAATAGCAGCATGGATTTGAGAAGTTATATCTTCTCTTCCTCCAAATGCTCCTCCGACAGTGGCATTTATTACTTTGACCTTAGATGTATCCAAACCAATTGCCTCAGCAATCTCGATTTGGTCCCAATGAGGATACTGAGTACTTGATACAACCACAACTCTTTCACCTTCTAAATAAGCAATTGATGCCTCTGGTTGCAAAAATGCATGTTCGACACTAGGTACTTCAAATGTTTCCTCTACAACAAAATCACATTTATCAAAATCAACTTGTCCTTTATCGATTTTTATTTCAGCTATTACATTAGTTTCATTATGAATAATAGTCTCATTCTTAAGACTTTCCTCTAAGCTAAACACACCTGGAAGATCAGTATAATCTATCTGAACTAACTTGGATGCTTCTTTTGCTATTTCCAAGTTTTCTGCAATTATTAAAGCAATCGGATCTCCTACTCTTTTGACAGTCCCATCACAAAATACTTGATGATCTTTGAATAACACACCGTGCTCATTCTTTGATACATCTTTTGAAGTTAGTATGTCTACAACTCCATCTAGCTTCAAAGCTTTTTTATAGTTGGCTTTGAAATTTGCATGTGCTATCTCACTGCGAATTGTTAAACCAATTAGTTCGTCCTGCATAAATATATCTTGAGGGTACATAGAAATTCCATTAAGTTTATCCATTCCCTCAACTCGCTTTGAACTTGTTCCCACTGTTTTAAGTCTATTCATTATCATCACCCAGCTTTTCGCTTGATTTGATAATTGCATCCTCAATTAACGTATATCCAGTACATCTACATAAATTACCAGATATTGCTTCTTTAACATCATCTCTGTTTGGTTTCTTATTTTTATCCAGTAGACCTTTAGCACTTAGTACCATTCCCGGCATACAATACCCGCACTGAGGAGCACCTTCTTCTAGGAATGTTTCTTTTATAATACTCAAATCATCATCAGTAGCCTCTATCGTAGTTACTGATTTACCGTCAATTTGGAAAGCCATTACTAAACATGAATCTACAGCTTCACCGTCCAAAAGTACAGTGCAAGTACCGCACTCTCCTTCTGAACATCCTTCTTTTGTTCCAGTAAGATGTAAATCCTCCCTTAGAAAATCAATCAATCTTCTATTTGGAGATACATCAAATTCAATTTTTTCTCCGTTAATAGTTGTATTAATTATCATAATGACCTCCTAGAACATGTCTGAAAGCACTTTTGATAGTTACTTCCTTCATCTCTTTAAAGTCTTTTGGGAAATCTTCAATTCTCTTCATAACTATACTTGAAGCCATATCAAGGAAACCATCAATTGAAGCAGTCGATTTTCCTATTAATGCATTCTCCATTTCTAACTCTCGCATACAATAAGCACTAAACCCACCAGAAGCAATTTTAATATCTTTGATGATATTACTTTCTACTTCAATGATACTTGCGATAGACCCCCATGTAATTGCTAGTGCATTTCTCGGGCTGTATTTATAAAAGTTAAGTTTTAGTTTTGGTACATTGAAAGTTATAGAATGAAGTAACTCATTATTTAGATCTACTTCTTGTTTTCCCTTAAAGAAATCCTTTAATGGCATTATTCTCTCACCATTCTTACCTATTATTTTAAGTTTTGCATCAAGTACTAATAGCGGGGGAACGCTATCTGCAGCTGGAGACCCATTACAGATGTTTCCTCCAATAGTTCCTCTATTCCTTATTTGAGGACTCCCAACTGATTTTATTGCATTGTAAAACCCTTCTAAATTCCCTTTGAAAATGTCAGGTCTATCTAGAATGTCAGTATATGTTGTGTTAGCCCCAATTGTAATTACATCATCTTCTTTGTTGATGAAACGTAGTTCTTCTAACTTTGAAATATCTACTAATGATACATCACTTAGATGTCCTTCATTAAGCTTAATAATAATGTCAGTTCCACCAGCAATTATCTTTGTGTTATCAACGAGTAACTCAACACACTCAGAAATCGATTTTGCAATATAAGCTTTTTTTACTTTCATTTCGTTATACCTGAATTAACTACTTGTTCTTCAATGATGCGATTAGCATCAATTATCAATGTCTCTTCATCGATGGTAGTAAGTTTTCTATCTTCCATTAAAATTTTTCCATCAACAATTGTCGTTTCCACATCACTTGCTCTTGTCGAATAAACTAAATTTGCAATAACATCAATTCCTGCTGTAGGCGATGAATGTATATTGTTTTGATTAACGATTACGATATCAGCTAGTTTACCCTCTTCTAAACTTCCGATTTCTGATTCTTTATTCATTGCTTTTGCACCATTTATCGTTGCCATCTCAAATACAGTTTCGGCTGGCATAACAGTTGGTGATAAAAGTCTAGCTTTTTGTAACAAAGATGTATTTCTCATCTCAGTAAACATATCCAAGTTATTAGTACAAGGTGCACCATCTGCTCCTAAAGATATCTCAGCACCCATTTCAAGTAACTCTGGTATTTTGGCTATACCTGAAGCAAGTTTTAAGTTCGAACTAGGACAATGTACAACTTTTGTCTTTGTATCAGCAACAATCTTCATTTCATTCTCATCAAGCCATATGCAGTGAGCTAAGATTAAGTTTTCACCTGTTAATCCAATCTTATGTAAATACTCGATATTTCTTAATCCGTGCATTCTCTCAACGATCGCGATTTCACCTTTGTTTTCTGACGCATGAGTATGAATAGAAACATTGTACTTCTCTGACAACTCTTTTACTCTCATTAGAAGTTCCTCAGTACAAGAAACAACAAATCGAGGAGCAAAAGCATAAGTTATTCTACCGTTAGCAGCTCCATGCCATTTTTCAAGTAATCTTACACTTTCTTGAATTGACTCGTTTGTTTGTTCCATCAATCTTTTATCGGCGTTTCCATAGTCCATCATACATTTACCTACCATTGCTCTAAAGCCAGTTTCTTCAACTGCCTCCATAACCTTATCTGTATGATTAACTGTGGCCATATCGATAATTGCTGTTGTACCGCCCTTGATTAGTTCTGCAATACCAAGTTTTGCAGACACATAATTAGATTCAGCAGTATGCGAACCCTCAAGTGGCCATATCCTTTCTCTTAACCAAGGCATTAATTCCATATCATCAGCTTGACCTCTAAATAGAGTTTGAGTTAAGTGAATATGTGTTTGAATCAAACCTGGAATAACTACCTTTCCAGTCGCATCAATTACTTTATCAACTTTCTTATCAATTTTTTTTGCAATCTTTTTTATTTTGTTACCATCAATCAAAATGTCTCCAACAAACTGATCTTTATTCTTATTCATAGTAACAATATGTCCGTTTTTAATTAAAATCATATTTACCTCCTATAAAAGTCCACCGTTTCCATATAATGCAATTTCTTCTCTCGTAATCACATCATCAGCAAGAACTCTATGTATCAAAACATCAAAAGTAGATTTTTCTGTAAACAGCATCCCAGCCGGTAATCCTAACACCGTGTAGCCATCTCCATATGCAACCATTGTCATCGAACCAGCTAGTACCGGCATACCGTATGAAACAGGTTTTGCAACGTTTTCTATTGCCTTTGGTGTAATATCAGATGCATCTACACTCATTCCTCCAGTGCATATAATCACTTCCGCACCATTCCCAATGAAATCATTTATGCTTTTAGTTACAACTTCTTCATCATCAGGACAAATCTTCTGTCCCAAATATTCTATGTCAAAATCATTAAGTTTTGACAACAGCAATTCTTGAAACTTATCTTCTATTCTTCCATAAAAAACTTCATTTCCTGTAGTAATAATTGCTATTTTCTTTCTTTTAATTGGTAAAACATTAATTATCTTCTTACCAATCTTTTCCGCTTCTTCAATCCTTGTCTCATCAATAATTAATGGAATTACTCTTGTTCCCGCAATAATAGTGTTTTTCTTTACAAACGAGAGATTAGGTTTCGTTGCACAAATCACTTGGTCTATCATATTCAGTCTGCACAGCTTGTCTGTATCAATCTTTAATACTCCATCAACATTCGCTATAAGATTTATCTTACCTTCACTTACTTCTGTAGTGTTGATATTATCCCCAGTCAATATCTCCTTCAAACGATACGCGGCATCATTTTCATGAATATATCCTGGAGTTTCTTCATATACATATAAAATATCTTTTCCTACAGCTAGTAGTTTTTCAACATCCTCCTTTGTGATTATATGCCCCTTCTTATATAGTCGTCCTTTAAATTCACCCGGCACTATCTTTGTAATATCATGGCTTAATACTTTTCCAATTGCATCAACTGTTTTAATTGTTTTTAGTTTCATCCATATGTCTCAAACTTCCTGAGTTCTTTATCTTTAGGATTTCAGCCATGATACTTATTGCTATCTCACTTGGAGTGGTTTTTGCGATATCAATTCCTATTGGAGCATAGAACTTAGATAAATCTGCATTAGACAAATCATCTTTTACTTCTTTTATCTTTTTCTTGCTTCCAATAAGACCTAAATACTTGTAGTCTTTATTAATCAACTTCTTAACAACTAAATGATCTGTATCATGACCTTTAGTTGCGACGGTTATGTAACTATTCGTTACATCAATTTTATCTAAACAACTAGAAAACGGTTCTTGGATTATACTTGCATTAGGATAATTGACTTCATTTGCAAATTCTTCTCTTTCATCAATAACCGTAATACTAAAATCCAAATTGTCAGCTAGTTTGTAAATTTCACTACCAACATGGCCTGCGCCAATGATATATAACTTCTCTGTTTTCATAATATCTATAAATCCTTCCACTTCACCACCACAACTCATTCCAATACTAGACAAGTTAAAACTGAATGTTTGAGGTTTTCCTGATTTAATCGATTCTCTTGCAAGTTTTATGATTTCAAACTCAATTTGTCCTCCACCACATGTTCCAAACGTATCATTGAGATATACGAGCATTGAATCCCCAACTCTGCTTGGAGCAGAACCCTTACTTGAGGTAATCAAGACATAAGCAACATCTTTACCTATATCACTATTAAGTTTCTTAATGACATTACTGTTCATCTCTCCCCCTTAAATGCATTACTGCTTCTAAAACACTTCCAGCAATACATCTAGCCTTCTCTGATATACGGTAACAGTTTCTAACTTCCTCAATTCTTGGATCAAGGTCTGCTACTTTCATTCCTCTTTTAACGATTGTGCCGTTTCTAATAATTCCTCTTAACACTCCCGTAAAGGGCGCAATAACTTCTTCAATCACGGTAAATACAGGTTGACCTTGTTTAACAATATCTCCAATTTCAAAATGATTTTTAATCATACCATTCTCGGGACTATGCAATACTCTTTCGGAATCGTACCCTTTGATAGTGCCTGGTATTCCTGTGTTTTGCAGTGCAGTTCCTTCATAATAGATTCTTCCTAGATCATGACCCCTTTTTGTTTCAACCACTGCATGACAATCAATACCAGCAGTAAAACCAGGACCAACTCCAATAACGATTCTTGCATCAGTAATTTTAGTTCCTACATTTCTTTTGGCCATAATAGAATCAATAATGCAATCCGGTCTTAATTCTTGAATATAATCCATATTGGGATCTATTAAAATTGAAACAAATTCATTTTCCATTGCTTCTTTTACACTAGAAACTAATTTAGCCGAAACCCCATCAACTACAACCGAGGAGTCATATACAGCCTCAGAAAACGATACTTTCCTTCTAATAGCTAGTGGATTCTTAGTCTCTAAAGCAACAACTTTAAAACCACTATTATGTAGTTTATGTATAATTCCACTTGCTAAATCACCAGCTCCTCTAACTACAATCATTTTCTTACCTCTTCCAAGTCTTTCAATGTATCAATATCTACTAGTTCATTATCCTTCAAATTTATTACTAGAGTTTTATCAAGATTATCCAATATTATGCTCTTTGCACCTTGATCACCTTCTAAAAGCGATAGTTTATCAAGATACTTGCTGCTTATCTTTGCAGGTATACTATGTGTACTAGATTTACAAATTGATAAATCATAGTTATTAATTAACTTACCTATAGTCTTTTTACTAATGAATGGCATATCACCAAGTAAATAAATGAAGTTATCTGTATCTACATCCAATGTTCTTTTAATACTAGAACTAATACCCTTATCCGATTCTTCATTAATTATTAGTTTAAAACCATATTTATGAATTAAATCAACAAAACGCTCGTCCTTACACACCAAATACTTATCTTGAGGAAAATCAATCAAAGTATCCATAATATGTTCTATGACCATTTTTCCATTCAAATCCATCGATAATTTGTCACCATTCATTCTAGTTGAACTGCCACTCGCTAATACAAATATACTATTTGCATCATACATACATCTAACTTGTCTCTTTTTAACACTTCCAATAATTATTTTGTCTAAGTCAAATCGAGGATCTTCCTTTAAACAGTCAATTAGACTAAATGCATTTTTTTCAGATATTTCATCCTCTACCTTGTTGATATACAAAATCTTATAACTAGATTTTCTGAATAACCCATTCTTATCAAGTATTAAATCTACTAAGTTTTTAAGATTAATCTCTTTTTGCATCCTCGTGAACTTAGCATATTCATCCACTCTAAAAACAGTGTCAACAGTGTTTCTTCCTACTACTTGAATATCAAGCACTCCAATTGTTTTATTAGATATTGAATATATATTTGGCTCATTTTCTTTCCAGCCTTTTAAACTCATTCTCTTACTTCCATCTGCTTCGATCAAAGTCTGATCATAGCCAGAAATTATACTTTTAAGATGTTTTTCTTTATATCCAATAATTTTCCCTCTAACTATCTCTTTTCCTATTACGAAAACTCCTTTCCCAGGAGGATTTTCGTCAATATATACGTTTGTAGTTTCAGGATCAAATATCTTTGTTGATGTTGTGATTATCGCATTCGTTAATTCATCAGCTAAAGCGAACATTAAACTAGTTTTCCCTCCAGCACCAACAATACTAATACAATCACCTTTTTGAATATTGAAACACTCTTTCATCGTTTTAAGAACTCCCCTTGTCCTCTTCTAGCGATTGGTTCGCCTTTATAGAATAGAAGGTTTCCTCTTTGAATGGTTGCATATATTTCTCCAAACACTTCAACCCCTTCATACGGAGTATAATCTGACACCGAATGTAATTCATCAACTGTGATTTTACTCTTCTTTCTTGGATCAAGTATCATAAAATCAGCATCACTTCCTAATAAGATATCGCCTTTCTTAGGATATAGACCAAATATCTTTGCAGGATTTGTCGAAATCAATTGAACATATTTTTCTGGTGTGATACGTTTCTTCGCAACTCCTTCAGAAAACATTAATAGTGGTCTTAACTCGACACCTGGAATTCCATTAGGACAATCTAAGAAATTGTTCTCAAAAGGTTTTTTTTGTGTGTAGTTAAAAGCACAATGGTCTGTTGCGATAACATCTACTAATCCTTTATTTATCCCCTCCCAAAGGGCAAGAGATTCCTTATGTTTCCTTAATGGCGGAGAAAAGATATACTTAACTCCATCTTCTCGATTTAAATAGTCTTCATCAAGTAACAAGTACTGTGGACAAGTTTCAACATAAATCTTATGTCTTTTAGCAAGCTTCATCGCTTTTTTTGTTGTGGTATGAACCATATATAATGGTGCTTTAACCGAACGCTGAACCGTTACTATATCTTCTAACGCCTTTATTTCTACTTCAGCAGGTCTACTCTTTGCATGATAATAGGGTGTAAGTTTCCTTCTTCTTTTTAGTAATCTTCGATAAGTTCTTACTAGGTTATCTTTTTCTGCATGAAAAGTAGCGACCATCCCTAATTCTTTGGTTCTTTTTAAGAGTTTTTTTATCTCTCGTGTTTTTAATGGATAATCATATGTTGTGTAAAATTTAACACTACTAATTCCATTACTTTTAAGCACAGCTAACTCATTTAGGATATCCTCATCCACTCTTTGGATAACTCCGTGAAAACTATAATCAATCACCGAATCAGTTGCATACTCATGATACTTATTTACTTGATGCATCAAGTTTGCATCTTTTGGCCCAAATGCTAGATGATCGATAATTGTAGTTGTACCTCCGGAAGCAGCAGCAACAGTTCCAGTATAAAAGTCATCAGCAGTTTTTCCGGCTTTTGTTTCTAGACCAAAATGAGTATGAACATCAATTGCGCCTGGGAATACAAACATCCCTTCAGCATCAATATAATCATCCTTTTCTAGATTCATTCCTATTTTGTCAATAACACCATCTTTAATTAAAATATCAGCTTTAAATACTCTTTCACTTGTGACAATAGTTCCATTTTTAATTAGCACTTACATCACACCCTTCAAACTAATAAATAATTGTATTTATCCTCTATTACTTTAATTATAGCAGTTATTTCAAAATCACAATCAATTCCATCCTTATAATTTAGGACTTTACCGTCATATCTTATTAGATACAATCCATTATCTTGTTTCAATAATCCCTGATTTTTACTGCTTTCGAAATCCTCTTTTGTCCAGAAAATAGTGAATTTATCTTTGTATGGATTCCCAATATGTGGACAAAATACACTACAGTTTCCACATTCATTGCACATTCCATCGATGTGTATTATTTGGTTTCCTAATTCAGGTATATCGAATACTACATTCGCTCTATTTGGACATACTTCAACACAAATTTCACATACCTCATCACATGCTAAGCATCTAGATGAGTCATTTTCAATTGATGAAGTAAGTATTCCTTTTTTCCTGTAAATATCACTATCTACTTCTACTTCAATAAAATCATTTTCAAGATTAAGTTTTGCTAAGATATCAATTGTAATTTTTTTAGCATCAGCGATTGCTTTCACAACAGTCTTTGCTCCTTCTTTACAATCACCAGCAACATAAACATCCTCTAGCTTAGTTTCATTAAAAGCATTTATTATTGCATACCCATATTCATCTTGAGGTATTTTGTTCCTAATAAGTCCTATGTCATCTACCTTAGTACCTATTGCATTGATAATAGTATCAACTTGTAGTTTGAATGTTTCATCAGTTTTTACAGCTTTATTGTTAACTAATTTGTTTCTTTGTAAGATTACAGTATTTCCATCGTATTCAATTGGTGAAGTTAGAAACATTAGCTCAACACCATCTTGTCTTGCAAGTTGGATTTCCTCTAGACTTGCAGGCATAACTTCTTTAGTTCTTCTATATGTTAGGTATACTTTCTCTACTCCCGGTGTATGAAGACTTGCTCTAGCACAATCCATAGAAACGTCTCCTCCACCAATAACTAGAACAGTTTTTCCTAAATTTAAGTTTAAGTCATTTCTCTTTGATTCATACAAAAAGTCAAGAGCCTCATATGTTTTAGCATTTGGTAATGGATTATACCCTTTATTCCAAGATCCAGTTGCGATAATTATATAATCATATACCTCCTTTAAAGATTCTATGTCATATTCTTCACGAGCGTTAAATACAAACTCTACACCATTTCTAACAGCTAAGTTGTAGTCTCTATTTATCATATAAGATGGTACTCTAAACTCTGGAATAATGTATTCAATAATCCCTAGTGGTCTGTCCCTCTTCTCATAAACAGTAACTGAAACTCCATTTCTTCTTAGAAAGATAGCATTAGCTATTCCCGCAGGTCCAGCTCCAATGATGGCTACTTTTTTGTTTGTTTTTAAATCAGTTGGTTCTAAATATGCTAAATACTCATCCATTGCCTTATCAACTGCTTGCTTCTTAGCATCACGAATCTTCAGTGATTCATCATAATCAAGACGCGTACATTTATACTGACACTGATGATCACATATTGTACCAGTTATTGCTGGTAGAGCATTATCAATTAATATAACTTCTAGTGCTTCTTTATATTTACCTTGTGATACAAGATTTAAGTACTCAGGAATTTGTTGATTTATTGGGCATCCTCCATCTTTACATGGAGCCTTATAACAATCAAACATCGGTAATTCCGATGTAGTTTTTCTAGAATAAACTGGTCTATATTCTTTTTCGTTGAATGGATTGTTTAATGCTTTTCTAGCAATAGATTCCAAAAACTTATAATCAATTCTCTCAACATTTATATCTACTATTTCATTAGCTAGTTGAAATAATCTTTCATACCCACCTGGTTTCAATATAGTAGTTGCGACAGTAATAGGTTTCAATCCACACAAAGCAATGTCCCGAATATTAAAGTAATCTGCTCCACCTGAAAAAGATATTGGCAACTTACCTATAAACTCACTTGCCAACTTTGAAGCAAGATTAATAGTAAGTGGATAAAGAGATCTACCCGACATATACATCTCTTCCCCAGGAAGTTCTCCTCTTTCATTTTTCACTGGGAAAGTGTTTGTTAATTTAAGTCCAAACTGCAGATTATATTTTTTGGCTAATTCCAAAAGTCTTTTAAACATAGGCACAGCATCAGAATATTGTAGATCATTCTTAAAGTGATGATCGTCAAAACTAATATAGTCATAACCTAAATCGTCTAATGTTTTTCTTGCATAATCATATCCTAATAATGTTGGATTACATTTAACATATGTATTCATATGTTTCTCAGTAATCAAATATTCCGCAATCCTTTCAATTTCCTCTGGAGGGCAACCATGCAGGGTCGACAAAGTTACTGAATTTGTGATTTGCGGAGAAAGAGTTTCTATAAACTCAGCATCAAACTTAAATTTATCTAGGTTACCCTCCAAGAAGTAAATCGCATCTTTCCATACATCTGTGTTAGTAGAATCCATTAAATTATTAAGATAATCATCAATTTTCTTTGATTTTATTCCATCAAGATCGTAACCAACACTCACGTTGAAAACGAAATCTTGTTTATCGCTTATATTAAGTTCTCTTCTTAACACATTTATGGCTATCCAAGCTTTAATATACTCATTCATAGCCTCATATACTGTAAGTTCAGTTGACCATTCGACGTTATAGCATTCATCATAAGCATTGATACAAGGCCTAGCCACTAGCTTTCTCAGATCCTCTCCATCAACTGTTTGTACGGTTTTCAACTCAAAGAACCTAGCTCCGGCTAAGTAACTTGCCACAATATTCTGAGCTAGTTGAGAGTTTGGTCCAGCTGCTGGTCCAATAATTGAACTAATCTTCTGACCAAAGATTTCATTTTTAGAATCGTCAAAATAGAACTTCTCTTTATGTATTCCAAAAATCGTTCCTTTTTTATATTCAGTTTGAATCCAGTTAATCAATTTATTAAAAGGAATCGGTCTCATGACTTCATTCATTATTTCACCCTTCCCCAAAAACGATTAGAAATTTCCCTCGATTTTTCCATAACCTTATCTTCATCTACATTTTGAATTATTCTATCAACCATTACATACTTACCATCTATCATTGTAGTAACTACACTTCTTCCCATCATTCCAAATAGAATGTGACTGTTAATGTTATCTTCTGTTAAGGGTGTTATAGGATTATAATCAACAACAATTATGTCCGCATATGCATTATCCTCGATAACGCCGACCTTTCTTTCAAAAAACCTATTTGCGATTTCTTTATTAGCATCAAATAGCATATTCGCTGATTCGGCCCAGGCTACATTTGAATCTTTCAAGTCATGCTTATGGATTAGATTAGCAACTTTAAGGGATTCAAACATATCCGATGTAAATCCGTCGGTTCCTAGTCCGAGCAAGACACCTTTGTCTAGCAATTTAAATATCGGCGTTCTTCCAACAGCATTTCCCATATTTGATTCTGGATTGTGCACTACTATTGATTTTGTTTTACCTAAAATATCAATTTCCTTATCATCAACATGAATAGAATGTACTAATATTGATTTTTCATTAGCAATACCAAAATCATTCAGTCTCTCAACTACTCTCTTACCATACTTTTCAATTGAATCCTTTTGGTCAAACGCATCTTCTGCAGTATGGATGTGGTAGCCTGCATCAAGGCCTTCCATAGTTTCAACACAAGTAGCAAGTGTTTCATCTGACACTGTAAAAGATGCGTGAATACCAAACATACCAGTCAGCATATCAGATTTTTCATTTGCATATTTTATAAAATCAATATTTTCTTTTATAGCTTGTTTACAAACATCAGGTCCGTCTCTATCGGATACCTCATAACATAGAGAAGTTCTTACACCAAGTTTTTCAGCTACTTCGGCTAGTTTAAACAGACTACCTTCAACTGCTCCTTGTGAGGCATGATGATCAAAGACAGTAGTAACTCCGTTTTTTATTGATTCAATAAAAGTTGCATATGCAGAGTATTCAACATCTCTTAAGTTTAGTGTTTTATCAACTTTCCACCAAAGATTATTAAGGATGTCATTAAAATTATTTGCTTTAGGACTCTCTAAGTTCATCCCTCGTGCAAAGGCACTGTAAATATGGTGATGAGCATTAATTAATCCAGGCATGATAATTTTGCCACCGGCATCATAAAAATCTCCTTGATACATTTCCAAAACTTCTGAGGTTTCTCCATAATCAATGATTAAATTATCCTTAATGACAACAGCCCCATTCAATATTAGTGGGAAATCGTCATTTCTTGTTACTAGTATTCCATTTCCAATTATTCTCATAATAACTCCTTATAATAAAGAATCCTCTATAAAAGGATTCTATTCAAAGTGTCTTGGTACTTTTTTATCAAGTAGTTTTTTAAGTGTTTCAGTTGGATTCTTAACTTTACTTAAGAAAATCATTGCAGCAATCACATAAGGCTTATAACTAGCCTCTTTATAAGTTGCTACTCTATACTTATCAAATACATCCTTTGATACTTCTCCGTACTCACATGAAACATCAGTAATATCAGCTGGCAAGCAGTGCATATAAAGTGCTTCACCATTCTTAGTTAAGTTCATCATTTCTTCATTACATTCCCAATCCTTATGCATAGCATTTTGAGAAAGTAACTCTTTTTCTAACTTATCAATTGCATCAAAATCTCTTTTACCATATAAATCAGTTCTTTTTTCCATTGCCTTAAACGGTGCCCACGATTTTGGATAAACTATATCAGCATCTTTGAAGGCTTCAGCCATAGAGTTTGTCTTAGTAAATGACCCACCTGATTTATTAGCATTTTCCTTAGCAATTTCTTCAACTTCTTCCATAACTTCATATCCTTCAGGATGAGCTAAAACTACATCCATCCCAAAACGAGTCATTAAACCAATAACTCCTTGAGGAACACTTAATGGCTTCCCATATGATGGTGAATATGCCCAAGTCATCGCAATCTTCTTACCTTTTAAGTTTTCTATGCCACCAAACTCATTTATCAAATGAAGCATATCAGACATTGACTGTGTAGGGTGGTCAATATCACACTGTAGATTAACAAGTGTCGGGCGCTGTTCTAGTACACCTTCTAAATTACCATCAACAACAGATTTACTAACTTCACGCATATATGTATTTCCTTTACCAATGTACATATCATCCCTAATACCAATTACATCAGCCATAAACGAAATCATATTAGCTGTTTCCCTTACCGTTTCACCATGAGCAATTTGTGATTTATTTTCATCGAGATCTTGAACTTCTAATCCCAATAAGTTACAAGCACTTGAGTAACTAAATCTAGTTCTCGTTGAATTATCTCTAAATAATGAGATACCTAAACCTGAATCAAATATCTTCGTAGATATATTTTCCTCTCTCATCTTTCTTAAAATATCAGCAAGCAAGAAAACAGATTTTATTTGGTCATCATTTTTCTCCCACGTTAATAAGAAATCTTCGTTATACATTTTATCTTGATTAAGTTTTGAAAACTCTTTTATCATTTTATTTATCATAACTTATAACATCTTTGGCAGTAGTGCATAAACACTTGCACATTTGACCAAATCCTCTTTCCAAGTTTTTTCATTAGGAGCATGAGCTTCCTCTTCTTTTCCAGGTCCAAATCCTATACAAGGTATACCTTCTCTGCCCATAATTGATACGCCGTTTGTTGAGAATGTCCATTTATCAACTCTGGGCTCACCATATAAATTTTTATATGCATCAACCATAGCTTTTGTAGCGGTATGATCTTCTGGAATCACCCATGTTGGGAAGTAACAATCAGTTTCATAAATCAATCCTGTATACGACGGTTTATCGTACTTATACATTGAAACTTTCGCTTTATGCTTCTTTACACTAGGTAATTCTCTAACTTCTTCTAATGCACTTAAATAGGTTTCACCATCTGTTAGTCTTCTATCAATAGAAATACTCGAACTATCAGCAACAGCACATCGTGAAGGTGATGTAGAGAAAATCTCAGATACAGCAAGTGTTCCCTTACCTAGGAAATCATCATAATGTAATCTTTCATTTAACTCCTCAACTTCTTTAACAATCTCAGCCATCTTATAGATTGCATTAGATCCTCTTTCAGGAGCAGACCCATGACAAGATATTCCTTGAACATCTACTCTAATTTCCATGCGACCACGTTGTCCTCTATAAATTCCTCCATTTGTAGGTTCTGTAATAACAACAAATTCAGGCCTTATTTTATCCTCATTAATAATGTACTGCCAACATAAACCATCACAATCTTCTTCTTGAACTGTTCCAGTAACTAAAACTTGATACCCATTAAGAAGATCCAACTCCTTCATTATCTTTGCTCCATATACACTTGATACAATTCCACCTAATTGATCACTAGCTCCTCTACCACCAATCTCGGTTTCAGTTTCATATCCTTCATATGGGTCGAAATCCCAGTTATCTATATTACCAACACCAACTGTGTCAATATGAGCATCAAATGCGATTATCTTACCTTCACCCATAAATCCTAATACGTTTCCTTGAGGATCGATTTCAACTTTGTCAAAACCTACTTTTTCCATCTCCTCTTTAATTCTTAAAATGACTTTCTCCTCCTGAGCACTTTCTCCTGGAATTCGGATAAGATCTCTTAAGAATTTTGTCATATCAGTTTTATACTTTTCTGCTAAGTTTTTTACCTTATCGTACATATTTATTCTCCCTCGTTATACTTCCCGTACCAAACTACATTACGGTAATTCTCTCTGTCGGTTGCTCCTTCGGTACTAAATAAAAGTACTACGGAGTTATCATTTAGTTCTAATTTATCCTTCAAATCAGTCCTTACTATCTTCTCAAGAACTCCTGTTGTGATTGCTCCTGATTCTCCTGAAACAATTACAGGATCCATATCAAGTGGATTTCCAAGTATTCTCATACCATTTGCTGCCAAGTAATCATCACTTGAAATAAATCCATCAGCAAAGTCCTTTATAATATTCCAAGCCTGTGGATTTACAACTCCACAAGATAGTCCAGCACTTATACTATCAAGATTACCTTCTACACTAACTGGTTTCTGTGCCTTGCCAGATTGATAGAAGCAATTTGCTTGATGTGGTTCTACGATATAAAATTTCGGCATGTCAGGATAATATTCATTAGCAAGTGTTGCGATAACACTAGCTGCCATCGAACCTACTCCTGCCTGTAAGAATACATGAGTGGGTTTAACTAAATGGTGTCTTAACTGCTTAATTACCTCTCTTGCCATAGTTGCATACCCTTCCATTACCCATGAAGCCACTTGTGGATCTCCATCAGTTGCGGTATCTAGAACTACTTCCCATCCTTTTTCTTTTCCTAGCTTACTTACTAATGAAACACATCCATCATATGTAAGGTCAGTAACCACAACTTCTCCACCTAACTTCTCAATCGCCTCGATACGTTCCTCAGCAGTTCCTTTTGGCATATAAACAATTGATTTTGCTCCTAAAATATTTGCTGCCCATGCTACTGACTTTCCGTGATTTCCATCACTAGCTGCAGCGAAGGTTAAAGACTTAATCATCTCTAAGTTCTCTTTTTTCTTATGAACTTTCTTACCTACTTGGCCAATATCCAAACCTAATTTCCGATATATGATATTAGCAACAGCATACGATCCACCTAACAACTTAAATGCGTTAAAATTACCTCTGCGAGACTCATTCTTTATATACAGTTTGAATATCCCCATATCATGAGCAAGTGCATCAAGTTTTTCAAGTCTTGTAACATTGTAAAAGTGTTCCAATGATTTATGAAACTTATGAATCTTCTTTACCTTGTCTTCTGTAAATAAATCCGTGTATTCACTTAGTCTTCCTGTTCGTAACTTATTTTCTACAAACTTTATCATAAAGACCTCCTACGATTTAACCATTTGGTTAAACTCATTTATTAACTCATCAAGTTTATCTACAACTTTTGGTATATTAGTCCAATAGTCCTTTTGGTACCATTGGTCCATAATTTCTTCATATGTTTTTCCTTGTTGTTCTATCCATGTATAATACTTAAGATTATGTACTGCTTTTCTGTCATAGTAATTTAATTCTTTAATATAGTCTCTCTCAATACCCATAAAGTATCTTTCATATACACCATGAGCATCCATCTCAGAAAACTTACCTTTTTCCTCATTTAATTCAACTAATCTAGATTGATACATTTCCATCGAATCGGTTAGGATAGTAACAATCACATCATCTTCTCCTAGTTCAAAGTACTTAGCAAATTTTATCGCTGAGATAATGTTCGCCGCACCCGATATTCCAATCCAATCAAGTTTATCAATTAAATCATTGCTTATACCTTTATCCTTAAGATACTTAATTCCAGCCTCTTCATTAAGCATACGGATCCAGTTCATTGGAACTTCATCATCAATCGCTATCGCAACATCAGTGTTTTTAACATTGTGAATCCAAGGAATGTGTTTGTCACCAATTCCTTCGATGCGATGTCCACCAAAACCATTTTCATAAATAGTTGGACACTGCAATGCTTCTGATGCAGCAATCTTTGATAATGGATAGAGTTTCTTCAAATAATCGCCAGCAGCAATCGTCCCACCTGAACCAGTTGCGCTAATATAACCTGCGAAATTCCCGTTAACTTCTTTAATTACTTTTTCAATAACACTACCCGTTATCTCGTGGTGCCACAAATAATTACCAAACTCATCGAACTGGTTAAAGATCATTAAATCCTCACCTGAGTTTCTTAACTCGTTACACTTATCAAAAATTTCCTTAACATTACTTTCACACCCTGGAGTTTTGATAGTTTCTCCAGCTACTTTTGCCAACCAATCAAATCTCTCCTGACTCATTTCTTCAGGCAAAATGGCAATTGACTCACATCCAAGTAAAGCAGAATCATATGCACCACCTCGACAGTAATTACCAGTAGATGGCCAAACAGCCTTTGTAGTAGTTGGATCAAATTGTCCTGTTACTAATCTAGGTACTAAACAAGCAAATGCTGCTCCTACTTTGTGTGCTCCCGTTGGAAAATATTTACCACTTAATGCAACTATCTTAGCTTTAACTCCTGTTAATTCTTCAGGTAAAACGATATAATTCGCCCCAGCATAGTTTCCACCTTTTGCTACTGGCTCGTTATACCACGAAATTCTAAACAGGTTAAGTGGATTTATATCCCATAATCCAACACTCTCTAAATCCTTTTTTACATCGTCAGGTATTAGTGATGGGTCTTTCATTTGTGCAAAAGTGGGGATAACAATGTTTCTCTCTTTTGCTCTTCTAACTACATTTTTCAGTTTTTCCTTGTTGACAGTAAGATCGATTAAATTACTCATATATCCTCCTAAGTTAAAAAAAACTATCGCTAATATTAAGAAAAGTAATTGCAAGCCATTACTATCATTGCTCGCGTCCTTAATTATCGATAGTTTCGTTATTATTTAATTTATACTTAATTTTATCAATTATACATCTTTATTTCAAGATTTTTTGTGCTTTTTGTAAGGTGAGTCAATTGGTAGCGTTAGTCTCTCCAACCCATCCATTTTATAATATGCGTTTACAATCGCACTGGCTGTTGGGATACTCGAAATCTCACCTATACCTTTTGCTCCAAAAGCTAAGTCGCTTTCATTCTTTTCGATGATGATTGGAGTAATTTTTGGAATATCTGTTGCTCTTAAAAGACCAAGTGTTCCAAATTTTGATTTAACATACCCATTATCAAGAACAAAGTTTTCTGTAAGGGCATAACCCATACTCATTACTACTCCACCTTCAATCTGACCTTCAACATTAATTGGATTTATCGCCTTACCGACATCATGTGCAGCAACTACTTCCTTTATCTTTCCTGAATCATCTAATATACATACTTGAGTTGCGAAACTATATGCAACGTGATTAACGGGATGCTCTTTAGCTCCAAGTTTGTCTGTTATGCCAGAATACTCTCCCTTATAAACATTACCTTCTAACTCTGAAATATCTCTTGATTCAAGATCAACTTTCAACTTAAGTGCTGCTTGTCTTGATGCTTCTCCAGTAAATAGCGTTTGTCTTGAAGCAGTTGTTGCTCCTGCATCCGGAGTAGCTAAACTATCAGCATTTTCAACGGAGATATCATAATCACCCAAAGTCTCTTTAACTATTTGAATCATTGCGGTAGCTAACCCTTGTCCAATTCTAGCTGCTGATGTATATAACTTAAGTTTTCCATCTTTTACTAATATGTTTGCTCGTCCAACATCTTCTAAACCTACACCAATTCCCGTATTCTTATGCCCACATGCAATACCAGCAAACTTAGCGTTCTCAAACTTATCCTTAACAGCAAATAGTGTTTCTTTCAACGCAACATCATCGGTACAAAGTTGTCCAGTTGGTAAATAGTCACCTGGAGCACAAGCATTAATGTATCTAATATCCCATGGACTCATTCCTAAGTCACTTGCGATTATATCAATCATTGTCTCCCTAGCAAAGTTTGATTGAGGAACTCCAAAACCTCTATATGCTCCAGCAGGAGGATTATTTGTATAAACACATAATCCTTCTAATTCAACATTTTCAATCTTGTACGGACCCGCTGCGTGTGTACATGCTCTTTCTAAAACAGCAGTCCCGAGTGATGCATATGCCCCTGTATCAGCAATTATCTTAGCTTTAAGAAAATTGATTCTTCCTTCCTCTAATACACCTATTTCCATCTCAATATCCATAGCGTGCCTCTTTGGATGAACTAACAAACTTTCTTCTCTTGTAAAAGTAAGTTTACTAGGTTTTTTTGTATGATAAGTCATAAGTGCTGCATGATGTTGGCAACTTAAATCCTCTTTGCCACCAAAACCTCCACCAATGTTCAAACTCTCAACTTTTAACTCGTCTTCTTTGATTCCCAAAACTCCTCTTATAGAGTGATGATCATGATATACACTCTGAGATGCTGAATACACTTTTAAAATGCCATCATATAAAGCAACAGAACTTTCAGGTTCTAAGAAGGCATGATCTGTAAATGGAGTTGTAAATGTTCTTTTATATACTTTGTACGATTCTCTTCTTGCCGTATCAACATCTCCTCTTTCAACGTATGTTCTACTTAACAAGTTTGATTCACCATGAATCGGATCTGATTTCAGCGCTTTCTTTGGGTTAGTTACAGGATTAAGAACTTCATATTCAATTTCAATTAAACCAATTGCTTTTTTAGCAACCTCTTTTGATTTCGCACCAACAATGCATATTGCATCACCAATATATCTAGTCATCTCTCCAACTGCTACTAGAGTTGGCCAGTCCTTAAAAATATAACCTTGATAGTTCTCACCTGGAATATCTTCAGCTGTTAGTACTATTGCGATTTCTTTTGCTTTTGAAACATCGATATCTTTTATTACTGCTCTTGGATAATCGGAACGTTTAACTTTCACATAAAGCATATCTTCAAAGAATAAATCATCGTTATACAAAGCTTCACCTTTTGCCTTTGAAATTGCATCCACTCTAGTAAAATTACTACCAACTCCTCCAGTGAAATCAAGTTCAATTGCATTACCTGTACTAATTAACTTAATAGCTTCTACTATTTTTTCATAGCCAGTACAACGACATAGGTTCGGTCTAATTGTTTTACGTATTTCTTCTTCAGTTGGATTGGGTTTGTTATCTAAAAGTGCCTTTGTCGCAACCATCATACCCGGGATACAAAATCCACACTGTACAGCTCCAACCTTGGCAAAGGCAGATGCAAATCTGTCTTTTTCCTTATTACTAATTCCTTCAAGTGTGACTATCTTCAAATTATCAACTTTTTCCAAAGTCAAAGTACATGATCTTTTCAGTGCTCCATCGATAATCACCGTACACGCACCACAAACACCAGTTCCACAACCGTTCTTAACAGAAGTTAATTTAAGTTCATCACGTAAGAAATCAATTAGTAACATATTCTTAACTTCATATGATTTGCCATTTACTGTAAACATATAACCACCTCTATATACTTTATGATACAATAATTTTACTATTTAACAAACAACTTTAGAATACTGTGTGAGTTTATATTTTCCTAAACATTACAAAAAATGATAAAATTATATGAAGGAGTTGATACAAATGGCTATTGGAAAAAGTATTAATAGAGTCGATGCACTGGACAAAGTTACTGGTAAGGCTAAATACACTGACGACTTAGTGCCTGAAAATAGTTTAGTAGCCAAGGTCTATCATGCTGAGATAGCTAATGGAGTTGTAAAATCAATCGATGTTTCGAAAGCAAGAGCTCTTGATGGAGTTGAAGCTGTTTTTACATGTTTTGATGTGCCTAAATTTAAATTCGCAACTGCGGGTCATCCATGGACAGCAGATAAAACTCACCAAGATGTTGCGGATAGACTTATACTTAATGAAAGAATCCGTTATTACGGTGATGATATCGCTTGTGTTGTAGCAGTCGACAAACTTACTGCTGAAAGAGCATTAAGACTGATTGATGTTGAATATGAGGAGTATGAGCCATTATTAACAGTTGAAGCTGCTAAAAAAAGTGATATTCCAATTCATGAAGAATATCCGAATAATATATTAGCTCACTCTACATACAAAGTAGGTAGCACATTTGCTGAAGCTACAAAGGACAAGGATTATGATATTTTCGAGGATGAATTTCATCTACCGATAGTTCAACATGCTTTTATGGAAAATGCTACTTCTTTTGCATATGAAGAAGCAGGAAAAATAGTTATCGTCTCTTCAACTCAAATTCCTCATATAGTAAGAAGAGTTGTAGGTCAAGCTCTAAACATACCTTGGGGTAAAATCAGAGTAATAAAACCATATATAGGTGGAGGTTTTGGTGGTAAGCAAGATGTATTATACGAACCACTAAATGCTTGGTTAACGATTAAGATGAACGGTCAATGCGTACATCTTGAATTAAGTAGAGAAGAGAGTTTTATCAATACAAGAGTGCGACACGCAATGGATATTAAGGTGAAATCTGCTTTTGACGGAAATAGATTAATCGCAAGAAAAGTTAAATTAACTTCTAATCAAGGTGGATATGCCTCACACGGACACTCAGTAGTTGCGGGTGCAGCTCATGTAGTGAAACAGTTATACCAAGACAAAATCGCAACTGAAGTTGAATTTGAAACAGTTTATACTAACTTGCCTGTTGCTGGTGCAATGAGAGGATATGGTGTTCCGCAGATTTGTTTTGCTTTGGAATCCCATATGGAAAACGTTGCTCATAAAAAAGGAATAGATAATCTTGAAATTAGAAAAGCAAATATGATTAAAGAAGGATTTGTCGATCCAATTAATACAATTCCTTCTTTATCTAACGAATTAGAAGCTTGCATTGATGCTGGAAGTAAATATCTCAACTTCAAAGAAAAACAAGAAAAATATAAAAAGCAAAACTCACATATTAGAAAAGGAGTTGGATTTGCTATCTTCTCTTATAAGACAGGTGTGTATCCTATTAGTTTAGAAACAGCTAGTGCTAGAATGCTTCTTAATCAAGATGGATCAATCCAATTACAAATGGGAGCTACCGAAATTGGTCAAGGTGCAGATACTGTATTTACTCAGATGGCTGCTGAAGCAACTGGAATTACTCATGACAATGTTTATATCATTAGTGCTCAAGACACTGATGTTACACCATATGATTCAGGGGCATATGCATCAAGACAAACATACGTATCTGGACACGCTGTAAAACAATGTGGAATTAAACTAAAAGAAAATATTATTGAATATGCAAAGTTTCTTGGATATAAAGCAGCAGATATCAAAGAGAATCAAGCAATTGATAAATCAGGTAAGAAACTAATAAGCGTTGCTGATTTAGCAATTGAAGCATTTTATAACAGAAAAAAAACTAATCATATTTCTGCTGAAACTACATATCACTGTGAATCAAACACAATATCTCACGGAACAACATTTGTTGAAATTGAAGTTGATATGAAGCTAGGATTAGTAAAAGTTCTAGACATAATCAACGTTCACGATTCAGGAACAATTATTAATCCTAAAACTGCTGCTGGTCAAGTACATGGCGGAATAAGTATGGGAATAGCATATGCTCTAAGCGAGGAATTACTATTCAATCCAAAAAATGGTAAACCTTATAATAGTGATTTATTAGGTTACAAAATTCCAACATCACTTGATACTCCTGATATAAGTCATAAATTCATTGAAAAATACGACCCGTCAGGACCATATGGAAACAAGGCATTAGGTGAACCACCTACAATTAGTGTGGCTCCCGCAATTAGGAATGCTTTGCTTAATGCAACGGGAATCATGTTTGATTCAATCCCTCTAACTCCAGAAAGAATATATAACGCTTGTAAAGAGAACAAGCTGGTATAGGAGGAAATTATGTACGATATTAAAAACTTGCTAATTCCAAAAACATTGGATGAAGCAATAAATTATCTCAATAATGAAAACACATTGGTAATCGCTGGAGGGAGCGATATCCTAATTGAACTAAGACATGGTAAACACAATAATAAAACATTAGTAAGTATAAGCAAGTTAGATGAATTAAGAGGAATCGAGATCATAGATGGTAACATTCATATTGGACCTCTTTCGACATTTACCGAAGTTGCTGAAGACAAATTAATCAATAAACATATTCCAATTCTTGCAGAAGCTGTAAAAACCATTGGTGGTCCTCAACTTAGAAATATGGGAACAATCGGAGGGAATATTTGTAATGGTATCACTTCTGCTGATAGTGCTTCTTCTTTGTTTGTTTTAGATGCTATCCTTGAGATTACCGGACCCAATGGTGTAAGACATTTACCTATAACAGACTTTTACGTATGGGTAGGTGAAGTTAAGTTAGAACAAGGAGAAATCTTAACAAAAATAATTATTAAAGAGGAAAATTATAAAAACTACTATGGATCATACTATAAATACGCTAAAAGAAATGCAATGGATATTGCTATTCAAGGATGTAGTGTATTAGTACAGATTGATAATGATATTATAAAAGATGTAAAAATTGGTTACGGAGTTGGTGGTCCAATTCCAATGAGATGCTTTGAAGCAGAGAAATCAATTAAGGGTAAGGTAATATCTAAAGAAACACTCGAACAATTTGGGGATGCGGTTCTTAAGGAAGTAAATCCTAGAACATCATGGAAAGCAACTAAAGAATTTAGACAACACCTTGCAAATGAATTAGCTCAAAGAATGCTCACAAAGTCTATAGAAAGGGCCGGTGGAAAAATATGAAAATATCTGTAACAATTAACGGAAAACTCAAAGAACTTGATATCAATCCACACCTTTCATTAACAGATATGCTAAGAAATCTTGGACTTAAGAGTGTAAAAAAAGGTTGTGAAGTTGGAGAATGCGGAGCCTGTACAGTACTAGTTGATGGCAAAGCAATTACATCTTGTACATATTTAGCGGTATGGGCAGAAGGTAAATCAATCACAACTGTAGAGGGTCTAACAAAAGAAAACGGTGAATTAAGTGATATCCAAAAAGCTTTCATTGAAGAAGCTGCAGTACAATGTGGTTTCTGTACACCAGGATTCATAATGACTGCTTGTGAAATCATTGCTGATAAAAAGAAATACACACGTGATGAGTTAAAGGTGGGAATATCGGGAAATCTATGTAGGTGTACTGGATATGAGAATATTCTAAATGCTATTGAAAAAGCAATAAAAAACAACGAATAGATCGTTGTTTTTTTATTCTTCTTCACTTATCACAAGCATTCCACCTATTATAAATAGAACACCTGGAATATAAAATCCTTGAGAGTAATTAATAATCATTGTAATAAGTCCAATCAAGATAAAACTCATTCCTAATCTAGTATAGTGAATCGTTAAAAAATATACCATTGTTCCAATAACTAGTGCCACAAGATTAAGTATAGATATAGTGCCAATAATCACTCCATATATAAATAACGCATAACCCAATATGAGTCCAATTAGTAAAACTCTCTTTTTCATTTAAGTTCCTGTTCGTAGTAATTTAAATCCATACCCCAAAGTTCCATCTTCTTAATAAATTCAAATCCAATTTTGGTAAGGATACGATTACTACCAACATTATCAGGATCGGCCAAAGCAACTACATCGTCAAGTCCTAATGAGATTGCGACTTCTTTCATTTTAAAAGCTGCTTCTGATGCATAACCTTTACCCCAGTATGCTTCATCAATACCGTACATAATCTCACATCTGTTAAATTCAGTTAAAAATGCTACTCCTGCATATCCAAATAACTTGTTATTTTCTTTATCAATTAATGCATAAATCAAGTTAGGTTTTTCCGTATCTGATGATTTAACAAAATGCTGATGCCAATTCTTTGTTTGTTTTTCTGTCATTGCTTTCCTAGCAGGCAGATACTTACAAAAATTATCATTACTCAATATCCCATGAAGAGTTTCGTAATCCTCTTCATTAAAAAAACGGTACACTATTCTTTCAGTTTCCATAACACCCTCCTAATTTATAATCAAAAATACTGTTAGCCCCACTATAAAAATAGTTAATCCAAGAGCTAATGCAATCCACCACTTCTTCTTACTCATATCTGTCTTTTGGTTGTTAGATGTTATCGCAACCAAAATGGGGATATAAATAAACCATGGATAATTTGAACTATCATCATTACTTGGAATCGTCCCTCCCTCAAAGATGATATATATTACTCCACCTAAGATTAGGGCAATTCCCAAAATCGCGATTTTACCTTTAGCTTTCTTATCTTTCGTTACGAAAATCATTACTACAAGGAAAATTGCTAATACAATAAAAATTATCTTTGCAACCAGTATATTCATATAGCCTCCTATTTGAACATAATATCAAAGATGGTTCTTTCCGTTTCCGTCATACCAATCGTAGCAACATTGACCATATTCTTAATCGTCTCCTCAACACAATCTACGATAATTCCGGTACCACTTTCAACTACCTTACCACTTTGGGCAAGTGATTCAGCCAATAATGCTGCATCAATGCTTGAAGCTATTTTTAGTGCACACGATGATTTTGCACCATCACATATCACACCTGTAAGATTTGCCACTGAGTTTTTAATTGTTCTTTCAAGAGAATGGTAATCTCCACCTTTCATATACGAAATAGCGCACCCAACACCAATTGCTGCAGTAACCGCTCCACAGAAAGCTGATAGTCTACCAATTCTAGTTTTTATATGAATTGGTACCAAATTAGCTATTGCTAACGCTCTATATTTCATTTCATCTGATATATTCATTTCTTGTGAGTAAATCTCAATAGGTATAGCAATCGTCATACCTTGGTTTCCACTACCAGAATTTATTATAACCGGTAAATCACAACCACTCATTCTTGCATCGCTTCCAGCAGCTGCAGCTGCTCTCATCTTATCTCCAATGCAGTCCTTTGGTCTTTTCTCTTCGATTGTCTTACCAACACCTAAACCCCAATCGTTTGTTAGACCTTCTATCGATATGTCCATATTATTAACTAATTGTTTTTTTAGAATCTTTTTAAGTTTTTTGTAATCAACGTCATTTGCAAAATCAAATATTCTTCTAATTGTTAGTTCAGATCTATCTGTTAAAGAAGAATTAAAATCATCCTCACTACATGGATTATGAAGTAATTGTTTTCCATCCTTATCTACTTTGACAATATTAGTATGAGTATGCATAAGCTCAACAGTTGCTGATGTACCTCTAAATTCCATAGTTATCTCAACATGAAGTTTTGCATCTGATTTTAATTTCTCTGATGTACACATATTTTCACTATTATAAAATTCTGCTTGCTTAATATGTAAGTCAGTAGCATACTCTAGTATTCTTAAGCCTTTTTCTGGCAAACCAATTAAAGCACCTAAAATAACAGCGTTCTCAACACCTCTAAGTCCATTACTATGAGGAATGACAACACCCTGTACATTTTTGATCATATTTCCACTACTTCTAACAAGTATCTTTTCTGGAAATTCTCCTAAAACCTCTCGACATTTGGCTGCTGCAATTGCATAAGCTGTAGGTTCTGTACAACCTAATGCTTGCACTAATTCTTCTTCTAATATCTTCAAAAACTTACTTTCCATGTTTGCCTCCACTAACAATGTTTATTCTATCATATGAGGTATAAAATAAAAATAGAGTTACCTCTATTTTTATCCTAACCAACCAAGAACAACAGCTAATATCGCAAACAATCCGATAAGAGAATAAATTATCCTTGCAGGCATTTCTCCAATTTTTGAAATCATTCTTTGCGCTCTTCTACCTTGAAGCCCCATTCCTAATATTCCAAAGAATACAATGTAACATGCACCAATAACAATAATAAACCATTCAATTCCAGTATACATACTATTCCTCCACTATTTCTGATTCAGCATCAATGATATCACTATCTTGCTGATCCATTTCTTTGTAACGAGTCATTACATCAGATAACTGCTTAGCAATAAACGCTAATACACCAACATCGTCTAATAGCCCTGCGACGGGAATGAAATCGGGGATGATATCAATTGGTGATACAAAATACACAATACCACTAATTAACATCAACAACTCTTTATTAGACATTGGAAAGTTCTTCTTAAAGAACTCAGTTACCATGCCAATAAACATCTTCAGTTGTGCAAAAGCTTCCTTGATATTTTTCTTATTTGCATTCGCTTTGTTAAAGGCTTTATCCTTCAACTCATCAAACTTATCCTTATCGAGATACTTCTTTGCCTTGCTAAACCACTTATCTTGCTCCTTTAAATATTTAACTTCATACTTATTTTCTTCCATATTATCACCCAATTAATTATAACATACCTAGATATTGATGTATTGTTATGAATTTTAATTTGATAGTGATATAATATGGTGAAAGTTGGTGATTTGATGTTAATAGAAGAGATAAAAAGACTGAAAGAGGAAAAGGATGCCCTTATACTGGCACATTTCTATCAAGTTGGGGAGATTCAAGATTTAGCTGATCATGTTGGTGATTCACTTTACCTAAGTAAAATGGCTAGAGACACGGACAAAAAAGTAATTGTATTTTGTGGTGTACATTTTATGGCAGAAACAGCTAAGATACTTGCTCCACAAAAGAAAGTGTTACTTCCAAGAATTGATGCAGGTTGTCCTATGGCCTCAATGGCATCAGCTCAAAAACTTGAAACGTACTTAAAAAAGAATCCTGAGACTACAGTTGTTAGTTATGTTAACACAACAGCTGAAATCAAAGCTTTGTCTGATGTGTGCGTAACATCAAGTAATGCTGAAAAGGTAATCCAAAACTTCCGTGGTCAAAGGCTTTTATATGTACCTGATCAAAACATGGGAGCATACTTAAAAGAAAAATTCGATCTAAACATGGATTTATGGCCTGGATTCTGTTACGTTCATAATCGATTCACATTAGATGACATAAATCAAATCATGAAGAAAAATCCAAATGCAGAATTTATTGCACATCCGGAAATGAAACCTGAGATACTTAAAAAAGCAGCTTTCATTGGTTCTACTAGTGGTCTACTAAACTACGTAAAATCAAGTAAAAATAATGAATTCATTATCGGTACTGAAGTTGGTGTAATTCATCAAATGAAGAAAGTGCGACCTGATGCAAATTTCATCACAATTAACGAGGACTTCTTCTGCAGAAATATGAAAAAGACCACATTGGAGGATTTACATAAATCACTAAAAGATGAAATCAATGAAATCGAAGTTGATAGAGATATAATGGATAAAGCTAGACTAGCTTTAGAAAGGATGTTTGAGTTAACTGAATGATTAAGACCGATTGTCTAATTATTGGTGGTGGACTTGCTGGACTATATACTGCATTGCAAGTAAAGGATAAAAACGTCACAATAATTTCAAAAGACACCTTAGAGAATACTAATACGTACCTTGCTCAAGGTGGAATAGCAGCGGAGATGACTCACGATGTGAGTCTTTTAAAGAAACATATTATAGACACTCTCAAAGCTGGATCTTGGCATAATGATATAAAAGCAACCGAGAAACTAGTATATGATGCAAATAACAGCATCCTAAAACTCATAAATCTTGGTGTTGAATTTGATAAAGATTCAGAAGGAAACATATCCTTAACCTTAGAGGGAGGACACTCTAAAAATAGAATCCTCCATGCTGGTGGTGATGCCACTGGAAAAGTTATTATGGAAGCTTTAATCAAAAAAGTTCTTGATAAAGAGAATATAACCTTCATCCCAAATACAATCGCTGTTGATCTATTAACTAAAAAGGGGGAATGTTACGGTGCTACTTGTATAGATGAAAACAACAATATTTTCAACATCTATGCTGATTCAACTATCATCGCAACGGGAGGACTAGGTGGAGTATATAAACATTCAACAAATCCTAGTTTCGCTACTGGAGATGGTATTGCCCTTGCTCATAGGGCAAAAGCAACGATTAGAGATCTTGAGTTTATTCAATTTCATCCTACTTCTTTTCTTAGTTCAAAGGATAGTGACAGAAGTTTCTTAATATCAGAAGCTGTTAGAGGAGAGGGAGCTTTCTTAGTAAATGCAAGCGGAGAAAGGTTCATGAAGAAATACAACCAACAATTAGAACTAGCTCCTAGAGACATTGTTTCACAAAGTATCGTGAAAGAGATGTATGATACTTGGAATGATTGCGTATACTTAGATGCAAGACACTTAGGAATAGACAAACTAAAAAGACGTTTCCCAACAATCTATGCTGAATGTAAAAAACATGGCTATGAAATGGATAAAGAACTTATTCCTATCATACCCGTACAACACTACTCAGTTGGGGGAATAAAAACAAATGTAAACGGGCAAACATCAATCAAAAACTTATTCGCAAACGGAGAATGTGCCTCAACTAGAGTTCATGGAGCAAATCGCTTAGCGAGCAACTCATTACTAGAATGTATAGTATTTGGAGATAGTATCGCAAATGAAATATCAAATATGACCGATGTCAATATGGTTGAATTTGATTTACCATACTCAGAAGTTGATCTTTCAATTAACTATAAGCCAGTAATAGATGAAATTAAAAGTATTATGGATAAATATGTAGGTGTAATTAAAACTAGAGAAGGTTTGGAAATCGCTAAAAAGATTGTAAGTAAACATTACAAGAATCTCTTAAATAACATAAACCAAACAAAGAACTATTATCAAGCACTTAATGTAACCACTACAGCTACTTTAATAATAGAGGCAGCACAAAAAAGAAAAAAAAGTATTGGATGCCACTATGTAATATGAGGTGAATATGGAAAGAATAGATAGAATAATTTTAGCAGCTATCAAAGAGGATATGCCAAAGGGAGATATTACCACTGATAATATATTCTCACGAAAAGACCAAATAGAGGGTAAATTTATCGCAAAAGAAAAAGGTGTAATCTCTGGAATAGAAATTGCTGAAAGAGTATTTAGCTTTTTTCCCAATGTTTCAATTGTTTGGAACAAGAAAGATGGTGACATAGTTAACCCCACTGATATAATTGGTAAAATATCAGGTAGCGCTCGAAGCATATTAAAGGGTGAGAGATTAGCTCTTAACATAATGCAAAGAATGAGTGGTATTGCTACTAAGACAAATAATCTTGTTAATCTTGTTTCGCACACTCATTGTCAAATTCTTGATACAAGAAAAACCACTCCAAACTTTAGAATACTTGAGAAAATGGCAGTTGAACATGGTGGAGGTAGAAATCATAGATTTAGCCTTAGTGATATGGTTATGATCAAAGATAACCATATTAAAGCTGCTGGTGGAATTTCCGAAGCTGTGGCAAAGGTCAAAAAGAAGGTGAAAAATTCTAGGATTGAAGTCGAAGTTGAAAATCTTGCTATGTTGCAAGAGGCATTGAAGGAAGATATCGATATAATCATGCTTGACAATATGAGTATAGATGAAATGAAGAAAGCTGTAGAACTAACTAAAGATAAACTACTTGAAGCAAGTGGAAACATAAATGAGGAAACAATAAAAGAAATTGCAGAAACGGGAGTTGATTTTGTATCTGTGGGTGCATTAACTCACTCATATAAATCACTTGATATATCACTAAAATTTTAATTGATTTAGTATAAAAATAAAGATATAATAACTTTGCTATAAGCCGCAGTTCGAAACCATCCTGCGAAATCAAAACTAGGAGAATATTATGAGTAATGAATTTATTTGGATTATATGGATAGTAATTAACTTCTTACTGATCCTACTGTGCTACAAATTATTTGGTAAAACAGGTCTATTTGCCTGGATTGCATTTGGAACTGTTTTAGCCAACATACAGGTTACAAAAACTGTTGAGTTATTTGGTTTAACCGCAACACTAGGAAATATTATGTATGGAACTCTATTTCTCATCACCGATTCATTAGGTGAGATGTATGGAAAAAAAGATGCCTTAAAAGCAGTGAAGATTGGTTTCTTTACATTGCTTGCTACTGTAATAATAATGAAGGTAGCTCTGATGTTTGTACCATCAATAGTAGATCAGGGACATGATGCCCTTGAGTATACATTTGGTCTTATCCCAAGAATTGCTGCTGCTAGCCTTACTGCATACTTCATTAGCCAGTTTCTTGATGTTCACCTATTTGCAAAAATACGAGAAATGTATCCTAGCGATAAGTTATTATGGTTAAGAAATAATGGTTCTACACTAGTATCACAATTAGTAGATACACTTATCTTCGTCCCAATAGCATTCCTAGGATTGTTTGACTTAAACACTGTATTAAGCATATTTATCACAACATATGTATTCAAAGTAATTGTTGCTGTTGCAGATACACCGTTTATATACATAATGAAGAAAATAAAGCCCTTAGATAACTAAGGGCTTCTTTTTTACATAATCCTATCTTTACCACCTAATACAATAGCTCGTTGAGCTTTATATTTAAGTTTTTTTCCAAATAGTCCTTCTAAAATAGGTTTTATATTTCTGTTATTATCAGAATACTTATGCTGGAACTTAAGTTTCTGTCCAGCTTCAATTTCAATCTTGCCTGGAGTGTTGTTTGTTTGAATGTCTGGATCAGTACTCGTATCTTGTCTTTCTCCAACGAACTTAAATTTCGAGATGTTACCATAAGGAATAAAATTGTTTTGAGCATCTAATGCCAGAACTTCTTCTTTTGTCATATTGTAAAAATTATCGGCATACTCTTTCCAAAAATTGGCAAGCATCAATGTTCTTTTAAGTAATCCTTTTCCCTCAGCCTTTAATTGATCCTTATATTTGGCTAACTCTTCTTGCTGCCTTTCTCTTGAAATAAAGTTCAATATTACTCCTTCATCAGAAAAAACTAAATAACACGGAACTTGTTTAAAAATACCTTCCTTCTTGTTTACAGATAATACTAGTTTGTTCATAAAAACCTCCTATACTTATATTATACAAAATAAAGGCGTGAATATCACGCCTCAGAAACGATAATTATTAACTTTTACAACTTCTTGATTTCTTTTATACACTCTTGGAACTCTATCAGATATTGAGCAAACAATCTCATAGTTGATTGTATCTAAATCATTTGCAATCTCATCAACAGTTATTTCATCATTTATCAAAGCAACTATATCATCTTTTTTAACTGTTTCATCGACTAAAATCATTAATTGATCCATACATACATTTCCGACTATCCTATATCTTCTCCCAGCAATTTCTACTTCCCTTCCCTTGTGATAACGTAGGAATCCATCTGCATATCCTATCGGTATAGTTGCGATATATGATTCCTTTTTAGCAGTAAATGTAGCACCATAACCTACTGATTCACCTTTGGAAATTTTCTTTACATTTGTTATACAAGAATACAGTGAAAATGCTTGTTTTAACTCAACAGGAAGTTTTCCATCGTACGGTTTTAGTCCATACATTGAAATACCTAGTCTCGCAGCATTGAATTTATGTTTGTATGCAATCATACCGGCACTATTATCAACATGGATAAAACCGGATAATCCAAGTTCAGTGAAGTTACTCATTTGCATGTTGTAGTAATCCTCATTGCTTCCAGCAGTTGCTAAATGCGTGAAGATACCTTCTAGAACTAAATTATCACTTTGAGATATCTTATCAATTAGTTTATGGATTTCTTTTGAATCTTTTAACCCAATTCTATTCATACCAGTGTCGACTTTAATATGAACTTTTAATGGTTTATCATAATCAATATCATCAATAATCGTTACCGAAATATCATGTTCACTCGCTAAATCGAAATACTCAGGATCAGTATATCCCATTACTAAAATAGGAACATCAAAGAACTCTCTTAGTCTTATTGCCTCATCCAAGAATGCAACAGCTAAATGTGTAGCACCTGCTTCAAGAGCTACTTCAGCAACTTCAATATCACCGTGACCATATCCATTTGCTTTAACTACTGCATAAATACTTTCATAACCAGAGTGTTCTTTTATTACCTTGACGTTATGATATATTCTATCTAGATCAATTTCCGCCCAAGTGTGTCGATACATTATTTTAGTGTTGCATACATTACTGCCTTAATAGTATGCATTCTATTCTCCGCTTCTTGGAATACAACTGAATGTTTACTTTCAAATACTTCATCAGTAACTTCCATTTCTCCGTTAGCTACTTTTGGATATTTTCTTCCAAGTTTTTCTGACATATCTCTACCAACATCAGTTTTAGCATCATGGAATGCTGGTAAACAATGCATAAAGATTACATCATCCTTAGCATTCTTAATCATATCCATATTAACTTGGTAATCTGATAACAATTTGACTCTCTTCTCCCATACCTCAGCTGGTTCACCCATTGATACCCATACATCAGTATAAATTACATCAGCGTTATATGTTCCTTCTGTAACATCCTCAGTGAAAGTAAGTGTTGCACCAGTTTCTTTTGCAATAGCGCGACAAGTATCAATTAGTTTTTGCTCAGGCCATAAACTTCTAGGAGCAAGAGCGGTAAAGTCCATACCCATTTTTGCAGCACCAATCATTAATGAATTACCCATATTATTTCTTGCATCGCCAACGTAAGTGAACTTAACACCCTTTAAAATATTCTTATGTTCTAACACAGTTAAGAAATCAGCTAAGATCTGTGTAGGATGATACATATCAGTTAATCCATTCCATACCGGTACACCAGCATGTTTAGCTAATGTTTCAACATCTGATTGCTTGTATCCTCTAAACTCAATTCCATCATACATTCTTCCTAGTACTCTTGCTGTATCAGCAACTGATTCTTTTTTGTTCATTTGTGATCCATTTGGTCCCAGATAAGTAACTCCAATACCTAAATCCAAAGCTCCAACTTCAAAGGCACAACGTGTTCTTGTTGAATCTTTTTGGAACAAGATTACGATGTTCTTATCAGTTAGTTCCTTATGTGGGATACCTTCATACTTTTCTTTTTTCAAACGCATTGATAAATCCAATAATTTTTGGATTTCAGCTGGAGTGTAATCCAACAGTGTAATAAAACTTCTTCCTTTAAAACTCATTCTACTTTTCCTCCCTAATTAATGGCATACTCATACATCTAGGTCCACCACGTCCTCTTGATAGTTCACTCGATGGAATTACATGAGTTTTTATACCATGCTCTTCTAACAATTTATTAGTAACTGTATTTCTAGAATAAACAATTACTTCTCCAGGAGCGATTGCTAATGTGTTTGCACCATCACTCCATTGTTCACGATGTGAATCAATATAATCTCCACCACCACATTTTATCAGTGTAATATCTTTTTTTAAATACTTAGAAAGTATATTTTCCAATGTATCATTAATCTCTTTTATCGATATACGTCCACGGTCATTCATTATCTCAAATACTTTTGTTGGGCCCTCAATACTTGCATGTATTGTGAACTTATCGTGATCCACTTGCGTCAATACAGTATCAAGGTGCATAAACGCTCTTTTGTTAGGAATATAGAACCCCAATATTGTATTAAAACTTGTTCTTTGGAATATCTCGCTAGCCAATTTCTCAACCGCTTCAGGAATTGTTCTTTCACTAATGCCAATCGCAACGATGTTTTCATTTAGAACTAATATGTCCCCACCTTCAATTGAGAGATCATTATATCTACTATAGTAGTTATTCACATTCTTATAATCGGGATGGTATTTAAATATGTACTCAGCATAAATTGTTTCTCTATTTCTTGTAGGAGTCTTCATATGATTAATGCTAACTCCATCACCTAATGATGCAAATGGATCTCTTGTGAAATATAAGTTAGGTAGTGGATCAACTACAAATGGATATTCATCAATATAATCAGATAATCTTTTCTTAGACACTTCAATCTCTGATTTACGAATTCCGCTCATCGTTTTCTTGACTAAGTCGATATTTTCCATACCCAAAAGATACTTTCTTACAGCCATCTTCTTTGTATGAGAATTAATCTTTGCCTCCTCAAGAAATTGATCAACGAATTGCTCTTTTACTTTTTTTACTCTGATAACTTCAGCCATAAGTTCTTCCAAGTAAACTACCTCAACGCCATTATTTTCAAGAACTTTTGCGAACTCATCATGTTCCTTTTGTGCTAATTCCAACCAAGGAATATCATCAAAAAGTAACTGATCAAGCAAACTTGGAATTAAGTTATTAAGTTCTTCTCCAGGTCTATGTAACAAAACTTTCCTAAGTCGTCCAATTTCCGAATATACATTAATCATATTTAACCTCTTTCTTCACATATGGACTAGTTGCAAGTCTTAGTAATGCTCCATATGTAAGTTTGAATTTAACTATTTCTCCCAATTTATAGTTTCCTTTAATAATTAAATGATCACTACTTGCTCCAATAACTTCGGGACCTATCAATCCAGTTTCATCGACATCTTGTCTGCCGACTGCTAAGATAGCTCTTTCGATGTTACCTTCTTCCTCAAATTCAGGTCTGTTTCCAAATGCATCCATTCCTATTTTACCAATTGGAACAGATGGTTTTGTAGAAGTTTCAATAACTTCTGCTTCTAACGTAAAGCAATCATCATATAATCCATCAACAATTTCACCATAAGCAGTTTCTCTACCTAAGCATATTACTTCACCAAGACGCAAATTATTAACTGAAGATAAGTCTAAATGTAAACTAGACGAATTACCTCCTGAAATCATTTTGATATTTGCTCCTCGTTTTTCAAAATCTTTCTTAAACTCTACTAACTTACTTAAGTGATCCTGACTAGGAATAATACCTCCATAACAAGTTAGGTTAGTACCTATTCCAAATAGATCGATATTTGGAAGAGCTAGTATCCTCTCTATGTCAATTTCATTCTCAAACCATATTCCTTCTCTCAAATCACCTAAATCAATCATAAGGATTATTTTAATTGTCTTATTAATGTTACTAGCAACTTTATTAAGTAACTCAATCGTCTCGATTTCACTTATTAATACGATATCAGCTATCTCGGCTACTCTTGCAATTTCACTTTGCATAGGTATTCTTAGTAAAACCTTTTCTAAATCCGTTGAAATACTCCTAAGGTTTTCTAATCTAGAATCTGCAATGTAATCTACTCCACCTTCTATCATAGCTTTCACAGCATCACTTTGAGCACAAAAAACTTTAGTTACTCCCATAATTGACACTGGTAACATTTCCTTGAGTTTCTTCGTATTTTGTTTTATTTTGTTGTAGTTAATCACTAATTTAGGATACATCTTTCAAACTCCCCTTTAGTAGAATACTCGCAAAATCTGGATACTTTCTTGATATTGCTCCAATTGATGCAAGAATATATTGTGAATCGATATACACTTTTGCTTCTACTGGTAATAGTTTCTTGACATTCTCTGATAGAACTTTTCTTAAGATATCAACACCATTTAGATTTGTTAATGCTCCACCAGTAAGGATTATGTTTTTAACTTCAGTTAAATCCTTTCCTTCAATCAACTTCTTTACTCCATTTGCAGTATAGTACTCCTTGTACTCTCCAGCATGTCTATTAAGCGATTCTTTTACAGCAGTATAAGTTAACTTTTCAACAAATCTAACTTCCTCATCAGTTCTTGGGATTGGTTGATAATCCTTAAGAAGACTTTCTTTATCAAACCCAGTTAAATCAGTTAATTCAACTAAATTATCCTTATTAACATACACACCTAAATCGCCTTCTACAGTTCTCTTTGCATCCGGTTCAGGAGATACTTGATTTTCTTTAACATAACTAGTAACTGAATGAATATCTGTTGTAGCACCACCGACATCAATCACTAAACAGTCTCCCATTTCATTTGCGATAAGTTTTGCAGCTTGCATAACTGCACCCGGGGTAGGAATAATTGACTCAACCATTTTATCGATGTTACTCATTCCCTTTGCATGAATAATATTGTCTTCAAATACACTATGTATTATCTTTCTTGTAGGTTCAACGTTCAATTCATCAATTTTTGGATATACATTTTCTGTTATAGTCACATCTAAAATACTTTCTATCTCATCTTGTATTTGCTTGTTACCAGCATATATAACGGGTTTAACATCAATTTCTTTTAGTTTATATGCGTTGTGAATTGCAGTTTCGGTTTCTCCAAAGTCAACTCCACCAGCAAGTAATACAATGTTTGGGTTTATATCTTTAATTTTCTTCAAGTCAAATTCTGTAAGTCTACCAGCAGTTATTAAATGAATATTGGCTCCCGCGCCTAAAGCGGCTTCCTTTGCCGCTTTAACTGTCATATCATACACTAGTCCATGTACTGTCATTCTTAGACCCCCTGCTGCACTACTTGTAGCAAGCATCTCAGAATACTCCAAGGAGTCATTCGTTTTATCTTGATAATCTTTAATAGCACCATTCAATCCAATAGTGACATCTTCGATTGTTGTTGGGTGCATTCCCTGACCGATAAAACCTTTATTGAAATCAAAAACATTAACAAGTGTTGTTGTTGAGCCTATTTCAGCTACTAGTAAATCAAATTTCATTTTCTATTTTTCACCAATGATGTTGCAACATGAATTCCCTTAGTTCCTCTACCAAAAGCATCATCAATTCCAGTTTCTAATGCTAAATCTCTAGATACTTGAGTTCCTCCCGCAACGATCTGAATTTTATCTCTAATACCTTTCTCAGTTGCATAATCATGTGCTTTTTTCATAGTTCTATAATGGATGTCATCGTGAGAAATAATAGTAGACATTAGTATTGCTTCTGCATCTAATTCGATTGCAGCATCAACAAGTTTTTCAATTGGACAAGATGTCCCTAAGTAATGAATTGTAATTCCATATTTTTCAATACCACCATGCTTAATATCAATAATCTCTCTTAACCCAACTGAATGTTCATCTTCACCTACGGTAGCAGCAACAACAGTCATAGGTTTACTAGAAATTGATTCCCTAATCTCATCTTCACTAAGAACTGGGATTTCTTTAGGAATGATTAATTTAGAAATATCTATATCAAAATCAACCTTACCTTTAAGTTGAATACGCGTCGCTTCAACAGGATGCAGTACTTCTTTATGTATTACTTCAACTTCCTGAAGATTCATTTTCTTTCCAATCTCTAAGGAAGCATATTCAGCCGTTCTTATGTCGGTTGGCAATGTTATGTCTACTTGAATAACACCATCAGCTAACCACTCGACCTCAGGTTTCAATAAGTTTGAATTACGGTACTTCTCAGTATCATCTAATCTTAAGTAAACATTGTCCGTATCATCAAGTTCATCAATATAGATTATCTTATCAGGATTTTCTAGAGTAGAACCATTGATTAAATCACTTGGATTATCTACTCCATATTGAGAATAATTATTATATCCAAAATGTGCAGTAACTGGAGCTAAGTAATCTTCATCACGCTTATAAACACTTCCAGCACTTAAACCTCCATTTATCTCTCTTGCAATTCCATCTGCATTTCTTTCGGGATACTCACCTGAATCAACGAACATACCAGCTTCCACTGCTTCGAAGTATCCACCGTACTCTAATACTTCTTCCATGAAAAGAATTGCTCTCTCTTGGATTTCTCTTTTCTTATCATATAGATATCCAGTATCCTTTAACTCAACCATTGAAAGGATATCATCCATACCAATCATTGCTTGTTTAGCAGTATCAGTTGCTTCTATGTTATACATATGCCATGGTACATTTCTTCCTTCATCAGGAGTGATTGTTGACTGAATATCAGCACTAGTTAATTTAGATACTAATAGATTTAGCACATGAGTAACAGTTGCTTCTCTTGTACTTGAATCCATATACTTTGTATTCATTTGTGCTCGCATTTTGTAATCTTCAAAATAGTCTCTCAAAGCAACTGCATACGGCAAGTTTAATTTGATATCTGGCGCAGGAGGTGCTGCTGGGGGAACAGTACTTAAAGCAATGTTCTCACTCTTCATACCTGACATTTCACTGAAAACACAGTTAATGGCATGTTGAACTAATAATTCAGGCATAACCTTCCATGCATCTCTTGCAGTAGCATTTGCATTATGTGCTCCATCAATTTGCAAAATATCAGCATGAGCCATTACTTTTTTACTTTCTGCTGCATCTACAAATGAACGAACCATATTAATATTTCTATATAATACATTGTATTGAGGATCCTGATGCGCTCCGTTTACTCCTTCTTCAGCAAACATAACAGCAATTTCAGGTCCTGCAACACCTGATACATATGAGTGATAATTTAGTTCTCTACCAATTTCATCTTCAATTATGTCTAAGGCTTTTCTTTGTGCTCTTACTTGTTTACGTGTTACTGGAATTCCACCAATACCTTGCGGAGTTCCTTCAAGTAGCCCATCAAAGTGAGACTGTCCAGCAGTTCTAATAACCATAATATGATCAGCTCCGTGCCAAGCAGCCATTCTCATTCTTCTAATATCATCTTCAAATCGTCCTGATGCAATCTCTGTTGTGATAACCGAGTCAGGTTGCGGATCAATACCATTTAAGTTTCTTGCTCCTGGTAATGGAATACTATTTTCCATTGGACTAGATGCATCTTGATACTCAAATGGTCCATATTGAAATGCTCCCTTATTTCGCCAAGTCCACCCTTTTCTTCTAGGACGGTAATCTTCTAAGTTGCTTAGAATCTCTCTAATATCTAACTTCTTCATTAGAATCTCTCCTTAAGTAATTCAAGATGTTTTCCTTCAATGAATTCAAGTCCTGCTTGGCGTACAGGTATATTCATTTGTTTTGCTATATAGTAAACTACATGACCAGCACCTTTGGGCATAAGGTTTAAGTCAATTACTTTGTCAACTATTTGCTTTACTTCAATTGATGAGAATCCCATTCTCATTAAAACACTTCTCTCAATTGATGGAGATGTGTTTTCTTTTGCTAAACCGATTAAAGGTTTAGCAATCTCTTTCGCTAAGTCCCAAAACTTCTTCTTAAGCTCTTGGTCAGATAAATTCTTTAAAGCTTCACGCCTTTTATTATAATCATCTTCTCTTCTAGTTACTTTCATAATGTCTCCTTATCTAGTTGGGATAAATCCTAAACAGATAGCTCCAGGTCCCGAGTGACAACCTACAGCTGGTGTTAATGGATACTCCTTATTACAGTCAATTCCTTTTTCTTTAAGTAATCCAATGATTACATCTCTTTGTTCAGGATTACGGGCATGAATTATTACATACTCACCCTTAACATCTTTTGTTTCTTCCAATACTTTTTCAACAACTCTTTCAATTGCCTTTTTAAGAGTTCTTATCTTTTCAACTGAAACTACTTTCCCTTCTCGAGTAATTTCAAGTAATGGTTTGATTTTCATCATACTTCCAATAAAACCTGATGCATTCGATAATCTACCATTCTTAACCAAATATTTAAGTTCTGGCACTGCAAATACTAAACGAGTGTGCTTTCTTATATAATCAAGGTGGGGTATAATTTCTTCAACTGATTTCCCCTCTTCAATCATCTTAAGTGCTTCTAAAGCAACATGTGCTTCAGGATAAGCTACTAATTTAGTATCATAAACTGTAATCTTAATACCATCAATCATATCAGCAGCAATCAAACATCCTTGATATATTCCGCTTAATGCTTGAGAGATTGTTATTACTAAGATTTCTTCGTATCCTTTGTCTTTCATCTTTTGAAATACTTCAAGGATAGCTCCAGTAGATGGTTGTGCCGTTTTAGGCATTACATCTGGATTTGCCTCAATTCTTTTATAAAATTGATCAGCAGTAATCTCTTCATAATCAATAAACTCCTTGTCTCCAAACAGTACTGTAGATCTAATTATCTCAACTTCATAAGGATGATCAACATAATCAATCCCTGCATTTGTACAAACTACAACACCTATCTTATTCATAAATTTCCTCCAATAATTCCATAAGTTTATTTTTGGTCAATTTTAACTCTTTCATTAAGTAATCATAATCAATTTCACTAAATTTCTTTATACCATTAACTGATAGTGCATTCTTCAAGTAACTTCTTCTCAATCTATTAAGGTCAACTTTTCTTGCCGTAATTAGATTTGGTTTACTTGGTAGTATTATATTTTTACCAGGAACCTCCTCATCAGGATTTCCAAATTTAACACTAATACCATTTTCAACAGCAAACGATAATTGAGGCTGGATATGTTTTCCCGCTCCAGTATATTCAGTTTCTTGAACAACGATTATTTCATCTTCTTTCATTTCTTGAGCTAAGCTAAATGCTACAGCCAAAGATGTGTTTCCAGCAGGTCCTCTTTCCATACCCTCTAGTTGAGCAAGCATCTCGGTAACAAAGAATACTTCTCCCTGTTTAACTAAGTAATATTCATCCATATATCTCAAAGGACGTCCAGCACTTCTAGGAACATCTGATCTATCTGGATAAATGCTAAATGGCATTCCAAATCCAGTATGACCTGTAGTAAATGATTTTTTATTAAAATCATTATCACTCGCCATATGTAGTCCACTTAAATCAACACTTGCTGCGATTACTTTGGAGTTAGCGTTTGCTCTAATAAGACCTCTAGCAGTACCCGTTAAATTTCCTCCGCCTGCATTTGTGCAAACCACAGCTTCGGGAAACTTACCATATTTCTTTTTGGTCTGCATCGCTAGTTCATATCCTAAAGTTTCAACTCCACCAATCCCAAACGGTGTGTATAAACTTGCATTGAAGTAACCAGTTTCTTCTAATAATAGTAATAATTGATAGAATAACTCCGGTCCAACTGTCAATCTTATAACTTCAGCTCCGAAAGCTTCACACTTTCTCGCTTTTTCAATAATCTCTGGTTGACCTTTTAAATCTGAATCGTAGCATTCCTGCACTATTATACATTTAAGTCCATGCTTCGCCGCTTGTGATGCCACAGCAGCCCCATAATTTCCACTAGTTGCTGCAATCACTCCTTGGAAACCAAGTTTCTTCGCATGATGTACACTAATTGATGCCCTTCTTGCTTTAAAGGATCCCGAAGCGTTTGATGCTTCATCTTTGAGAAGTATCTTAGCGCCGTATCCCTTCTTTGAATACTGTCTAGCAAGTTTTGTAAAATTTCTTAATTCTATCAGTGGTGTATCCCCTACTGCATTATCCAACTGAATTTGCTTCATAAGATCATAATCATATCCAGTACTAGACATCATCTTCTCATAATCAAATCCGATTCCATCCATTTCAAACTTCTCATAATCTAATCCAACAGATTTTAATAGTATTTCATTCTTCCTAGCCATCACCGACTCATAATTATTCAATTTCATCATCTAATATCCTTTTAATCATCGATAATTCTGGAACATACTTTCCATAGTCAAGTTTGAATGTTGGATTTACTTTTAACAGTTTTCCTCTAACACTTCTTCCAGTAACGGTAATAATTTCTACATCATCACCCACCTCAGCTTTGTCTACTAAATACCCCTTTACGAACATCTCATATGGTACTTTCAGTGTGTCATCTGGAATTTTTGCAGTTCTTTCATTTGCGTCAAATACAATTGAATGAACTTCCACAAATGAGTTTTTTTCATACATATAATCACGTCCTTTTTGCAAGGTAATTTCCACCATTTATTATACAATGAAAACGCTATATTGTATATGCTACTGTAAGAAAAAAAACAACACGAATGTTGTTTTATTTATCTACATCTTCAATAAATTCTGTGATTCTCTTATTTGAGAATATATATGTAGTTATTAGTACTAGTATAACCACACTCAGTATCAATAGAACTTGCAACCCCAATACCTCAATTACAAATCCTCCTAAGAATACCGATAGAGGAATTGCCGCCATACTCATTGTTCCAAGAACGCTAAATGCTCTTCCTCGATACTCAGGTTCAATTGTTTTTGCAAATGCAGTATTTGTTGGGATATTTAAGTACATTAGAAGTACACCGTTTAAAAACATCAACCCTATTACAATCCAGAAAAACAATTGATATGATATGCTTCCTTCAATAATCAAATTGAATGAAACAGCTATCATTATAAATACAAGTGTAATTGTTGTAAGACCCCAAGTAATGGCCGGCCGTACTTTTATCTGTTTAGCTAGATTCCCAATCACAACCGCTCCTACTAAGGAACCAACTGCAGCTGCCACTTGAACATATGAATACTGTAATGCTGAAGTTTTCAATATCTGATTAAATAAATAAGGAAACCCGTTTACAAATAAAGGTTCAAAAGCAAAGTTCAATAATAGTGATCCTATCATTAAAGCCATCAAGCCTCTTTTACTAATTAAGTATTTAAGTCCTTCTTTAAAATCTCTTAGTCCCTCTTTAACAGATAGTTCCTCATTTGTTCTTCTATGAGGATGTTTAATGAACATCTCAGATATTCCAGAGAATATAAATGAAAGCCCATTAATGATAAATATCCACTTAACACCTAATGTAGTATATAAAATACCACCAAGTAGTATCCCCAATATCCCTTGGAAACTACCTATCATACTCATTGTTGCATTTACTGATTGGAAATTCTCCCTATCAACTACTTCCATCTGTAAACTACTAACTGCTGGTGTAAACAGTGCTCCATTAACTGCCAAAATAATAGTACATATATATAAAACTAATATCGTAGTTGGATCATTCAATCCACTAAATATTGCTAATCCCGCTCCAATGATTGTTAATCCTCGTATCCAGTCGGTTATATACAAAATGCGAACCTTGTTAAAACGATCCGCAAGAACTCCACAGAAAGGTGTCAAAATAAGTCTAATAATCCCACCAGTGGCGATATAAATTCCCGCTTGTAAAGCGGAACCTGTCAATTCAAGAATAAACCATCCAATCGCAAAATCATAAAAGGTAGTTCCAATGCTTGAAACCAAATTCCCCATAAATATTAATGCGAAATTTTTGTTTGTGAATATCTTCTTCATTACCTTCCCCCATTTTCAAGCATAACGAAGTGCTGCAATTATCATACAATGTTTTTCGCTATTAACGTATAAAAATCTGTATAATCACTATACTCACCATATTAAATAATAACACAAAATGCTAATTTAATAAATTTATATTGATTTTCAAGGTATTCTCAACAGTACTTAAACTAAAAAAAGACTTACCACAATGTTGCTGTCTGTAGGTAGTCTATCTTATATTTTATTTAAAATTATTGAAGAAATATCTAATATTCTTGTTTGAAAATACAAACAATATTATAAATACTTGAATCGCAATACAACTATATAGAAGTACCATAAGTCCTGAAAACTCAATAACGACTCCTCCCAGAAATACTGCTAACGGCGTAGCAGCCATACTCAAGGTCTGAGTTACGCTAAACGCTCTCCCTCTATACTCCGGCTCAATATTTCGTGCAAATGCTGTTTGCATAGGAATATTTGTATACATAAGCGTAACTCCCAAAGCTCCCATAAGTAGTAATACAGCCACCAGGAATAACGTGTATGCAATTGATCCATTAATAATCAACGCAAACATTGCTGTAATTGACATAAAGATTACTAGTATACTAAATATCCCATAGATAGTTGATTTTTTAACGCTAATTCTGCCTTGTAGATTACCAATAATAATTGCACCAAGCAACGTACCAATGCTAATAGACATTCCAACGAATGAGTAATGTAGTGGTGTTGTTTTCAGTACTTGATTGAACATATAAGGAAACGCATTATTACCCATCGGTACAAAAGCAAAATTCAACATCAAAGAACCCATCATAAGTGGCATCAATCCTCTTATTGAGAATAGATACTTAAGTCCTGATTTAAAGTCATCAACTCCTCTTTCAAGAGTAAGAGTTTCCTCCTTTTTGACAAACTGATGTCTAATAAACATCTCCGAAACCCCTGAGAAAATGAATGTTAAACCATTAATAATGAATATCCAATTTATTCCAACAATAACATATAATATTCCTCCAAGTGCTAATCCAATTATCCCCTGGAAACTACCAATCATACTCATAGTTGCATTAGCCGACTGTAAGTCCTCAGGATCCACAATCTCTGTTTGAAGGCTTGTAACAGCTGGACTAAATAGTGCCCCATTGATACCAAGAATTATTGTACAAGCGTATAGTACAATTAGTGTTAAATTGTCTGATATACCAGAGAATATTACAAGACCCGCAGTAATGATCGCTATACCTCTAACGTAGTCAGTAATATATACTATTCGCACCTTGTTGAATCTATCAGCTATTACTCCTGCAATTGGAGTAAGTAATAATGTAACAACAGCACCTACTGCCATATAAAGTCCTGCTTGGAACGCTGAATTTGTCAAATCCAATATGAACCAACTTATCGCGAAATTGTAAAATGTTGTTCCTATACTAGAAACTAGATTTCCAGTAAAAATTAGTGTAAAATTCCTATTTGAAAATATTCTTCTCATTTTTCTCTCCTTAACTAAATTCTAACTTCGCCAAAGGCCTTAAGAATACCATAGGAAACTCCTCCTACGCCAAGAAGCCCCAAAGCAACTCCACCAAGAGCAATTCCACCAATTGCAACCCCTCCTAATGCAACTCCAGCCAGCGCAACTCCACCTAAGGAAATTACTCCAACTGACACGCCACCTAATGATACAACTCCAATAGCAATATCTCCAATTGCAATGATTCCTCTCGCAACCTTTGTATTCGCCATTCCACCTAGATTAATGTGTATAAGTGGTACTCCCATAAATGTCTTCTTACTCTTATACTCATACAGATTTGATAATCTAACAATAATGTCTTTACTATAATCATAGTCGATGTTTTCCATAAATTCGCTTGCCACTTCTCGTGGCTCTCCAATTAGAGAACACAGTTCATCAAACGAATCTGTATCAACAGAATCATAAATTCTCTGCCTTAAGTCTTCTTTAATCCTATTTTTCATTTTCCTTGGTGCTCTTATATTCTTAAGCACTGCTTTAATATATTTGCTCATTTTATTCTCACTCATATTATCCTCCTAATCTAGAATCCTACTCATGGCGTTAACCACTTCATTGTAGTCTATCAAACTTTGTTTTAGATACTCTCTGCCTAAACTCGTTATACGGTAGTATTTTCTTGGTTTAGAGCGCAAGCTTTCTCCTTCTTCCCAATAACTCTCTATGTATTTGGAGTCCTCTAGCCTATACAGTATTGGGTAAAGAGTACCATCCTTGAGTTCCATTATGTTATTGGTTATTTGATTTATACTCGTTATAATTTCATACCCATATGTATTTCTTTTATCAATCATCTTTAAAACTGAAATCTCTAGCAATCCTCTATTCAATTGCTTACGAAACTTTCGCATATAATCACCTCCGAACATACCTTTTATTACTAGGTATATAGTATCACAATGTATTTTGCATGTCAATGTAAAAAAAAGCGAGGATTACTCCCCGCTTTCAACTTCTTCCATTTCTTGCACACTTTTGAAGAAATGCCTAATATTTTTATTTGTAAAAATATAAATCATGATCAATACCAATACAACTAGTCCCTCAATTAGAAGCAACTGAATACTACCATATTCAATTAAAACTCCACCGATAAATGTTGCTAAAGGTATTGCTGCTGATGCAAGTACCGTTAATACACTAAATGCTCTACCTAAGTATTCTTGATCAATTGCTTTTATAAAGGCAGTCTGAATTGGGATATTAACATACATATGAGCAAATCCATGTATTAATAGTATTGAAACCATTATTCCAAGGAATGCGTAATAGTTAAGTTGACCATAAATAACCCAATGAACAGCAATCGTAATTATAGTAAAGCAAACAGTCATTACACTTAAGCCACCTAGAGTAGTTTTTCTAACATTCAATGTCTTAGAAACATTACCTATGAATAGTCCACTAATAATTGAACCTACGGCTATAGCAATCTCAATCACTGCATAATCGACTGCAGTTTTTTCAAGAATCTGATTGTATAAATATGGCATACCATTTGCAAATAATGGAATAAATGCAAAGTTTAGGAATAAAGTACCAATCATCAAAGCAAGAATTCCCCTTTTATCCATTAAATACTTTAAACCTTCTCTGAAATCACCATATCCAGTTTTAAATGTAAGTTTACCTTCTTTTTTCTTGAATGGATGCTTAATAAACATCTCTGATATACCAGAAAATATAAATGATAGTCCATTAATTATGAATATCCAATATACTCCAAGTGCTACATATATAACACCACCAAGTAATAACCCAATGATCCATCTTAGATTTGCCAATGTGCTCATAGTCGCATTTGCAGCTTGCAAGTCATCTCTATCTACAATTTCAGCTCGCAAACTTTCAACCGCTGGACTAAACAAAGATCCATTAATAGCTAAAACAATAGTAGCCGAGTATAAAACGATCATCGTCATACTATCGCTTAATCCGCTAAAGACAGCAAACCCTGCAGCTAGAATCGCTAAACCTCTAATAAAATCGGTTATATAAACAATTCTTACTTTATTAAATCTGTCTGTAATAACCCCACTAATTGGTGTAAATATCAAAGATGTAACTGAACCCACAGTCATATAAATACCTGCTTGAAGTGCTGATCCTGTTATATCAAGAATAAACCAACTTATCGCAAAGTTATAAAATAAACTACCCAAATTTGAAACAAAGTTACCAATGAAGATTAGTCTGAAATTAACATTTTTAAATAGTTTTTTCATTCTCTTCCCTTCGTTTCATTAAATTTTAAAAGACCGGCTACGCCAAGTATACTTACTATATGAATATATGTCAATATAAGAAAAGGAGATTGCTCTCCTCTTCAATTCCTAATCTGCTTTATCTTATCAGGTTCCCCTGTAACTAAATATTATCACAAGTTAATTAGTGTAAACTCAACTTGCAGTTGCCAATCCCTCATTCTCATTTTTATTTACATCTTCCATAACTTTATAGAATATTTGTACTTTTGGATTGACAACCAAATAGATGATGACAAAAATAATCAGAGCCAAACACGAAATAAATAGTATAATAATGCTTCCATAATCTATTGCAATACCACCGATTAACATTGCAAGTGGAGTTAATCCCATAGAAAGTGTCCTAAGAGCACCGAAAGCTCTTCCCCTATATGCTGGGTTAATTGCTTTGATAATTGCTGTGTTTAAGGGGATGTTAACAAGTAAATTTGTGAATCCAAACGCAAACATTGTAATCAAGAATATTATATAGAATATGCTAAATTGAATCTGACCATTAATAATCATCACTGTTATCCCTGTTACGATTGAGATGAATACCGCCATCAGGATTAACCCTGATACGGCTGTTTTTCTTACAGGCAAGTTTCTAGATAGGTTTCCAACCAAGATTCCACCTATAAGTGTACCTATAGATACTGATATTTCTACAAAAGAGAAGTACACAGGCGATGTTTTAATGATTTGATTAAATAGATACGGTAATCCATTTCCTAATATTGGGACAAATGCAAAGTTCAAAAGTAGCGAACCAAGTAGTAATGCAAACAATCCTTTAATACTTTTCAAGTACTTAAAGCCTTCTGCAAAATCCGATCCAACATTCTTCACAGTCATTCTTGCTTCTCTTGGTTCAAATGGATGTTTTATAAACATTTCAGATATTCCAGAGAAAATAAATGATAAACCATTGATAATGAACACCCACTTAACTCCTAATAACGCATACAGAAATCCACCTAGTGCAATACCTACAATTCCCTGTATACTATTAATCAAACTCAGTGTAGCATTAGCTGATTGAAGTTCTTTCTGAGGAACAACTTCAGTTTGCAAACTAGATACAGCTGGACCGAATAACGATGATCCAATTCCCAATAGCGCTGCACAGATAAATAGTGTAGTCATTTGGTTTTCTACAGATAAACCACCAGATATAACGAATGCTGCAAACAAGACAACGATCCCTCTTAATATATCAGTCCACACAATAAGTTTTACTTTGTTAAATCTATCCGCTATAACTCCAGCAATTGGAGTGAGTATAACAGCTATTGCACTTCCAATCATCATGTATATCCCTGCTTGGAGTGCAGATCCTGTAACCTCTAAAATATACCAACCAATTGCAAAAGCATATAGTATACTACCAATACTTGAAACTAAGTTACCAAAAAATATTAGCGAGAAATTTCTGTTAGTAAATATCTTCTTCATTAATCATCCTCATTTGCAAATAGGATAATTGCTACAACAGGAATTGCGAACATAATTAACCAAGTTGGATGCCATAAATTAAATATTAATCCAATAAGTAAATAAACTATTGGAGTACCTATTGCAGTAATAACCATTGCTTTAATTTTTGGATCGTCTGGGAAATCACCATTTACCTGGAATAATTTACCAGTAGCAGTTCCATAAATCACCGGTACTAAGAATACTAACCAATCCCACTTGGTAATGTCTTGCAAATCAATAATTACATATGCAACTGAAGCTAAGATTATCAATGTAGCGAATATCATATTCTTCTTATCCTTCGTATCTGTAAACAATCCAAATATTATTATTAAGAAGAATACAACCCATGTTGGGTGCCATACATTATAAACAAATCCAAAAATCAAATAAAACGCTGTTGCAATAAACGTAGATTGAGCTGTTAAAAATTCCATTGTGCTCATACCTTTTCGTCCAGTCCATACACCCATTACTGGAACTACTAGATATACTAACCAGCCTGGATGCCAAAGATTATAAGAAAGTCCTAACCACATAAATACTATGGTTGCTACAAATGGACTTAGTGCTACTAGAATAGTATCCACATTCTTAAGTTTCTTTTCACCCTTGAAGTTTCTTGCTACTTCTTTTGGTGAACCCAATCTCGAAATGAATTCTTCTTCCATTTCTCCACTCTCAACTGCCTCCATAATTAACTCTTCATAGTCGGCAACGATTTCATCAACTACATTGTAATCCAACTCCATCTCATGTAGTTTCCTTTTTAATTCTTTAATAAATTCGATTCTATTCATTTTGACCTCCTAATATCCTTTGGACATTTCCAATAAATTTATTCCATTCCGTAAGTAAACTATCAAGTTTACCTTTACCATCTTTCGATAATTGAAAGTACTTTCTAGGTGCTCCAATACCATCACTTACTTTTTCGATTTCCACTAACGAATCGCTTGTAAGTCTTCTCAATATTGGATATACGGTATTTTCATTTATCTCTAAGTCAGAGCTAATTGATTCTAATACTTCAAATGTAGACATTGATTTATTTGAAAGTATCTTCATAACACATAGCTCAACCACACCTCTTTTTAGTTGTGAATTCATATTTTCCTCCTTTTATTGTGTATTACACATTTAGTATACATTATTATTGTGCGTAACGCAATAACTTTTTTTGTAATACACAATAAATGTACAAAAAAAGAGTAATTTCTTACTCTTTGTCTAAATAATTTCTCATATCTCCCATGATTGCTCTTGGAACAGGAAGATCAAGCATTGTTTTTAATCCAGGCTTAGCATTTATAACATGAGGAATCATATTAACACACATTGCAATAGTCCCGATTCCACCATCAATTTCTGGTTTAATACTCATATTAACATTTGGTGTACCAACTAGATTAATGTAGTCCCCAGTATGTGTTCCTTCCATTTCAGGTTCAATTTGTTGAGGGTGAATCATATTGATTTTCATTTCACCTTCTACAAATCCTTGCCCAGTCATGCTAACACCCGCTACATCTCCTGCTTTTGCAAAACCATAGGGAGATTTTCTATCAACAGTTGTTATTATTGGTTCCATTTGTTGTTTGAAATCCGTTACTTTCCAACCAACAGCATCAGCAATCATTGCCACACTTTCAGCAAATCCAACGTGACCAGCCATTGTTCCATCTTCAACTTTTTGCATAAACTTATCAAGCTTCATACCTACACCTTGTTCTTCCATTACAGTAGGTCCAAATGGCGATAAACTGTTTACTCTCTTACACTCAACAGACTCTAAATCAGTCATTGCTCCAGATAAACAAACAGCTAATAAATCCATCATAAGTCCTGGATTAATTCCAGTTCCTAAAATTGATACTCCATTTTCTCTAGCAATTCTGTCAAGTTCAGCTGCTAGTTCCGGATCTTGAGCTTGAGGATATGCCATTTCTTCAGCAGTTGAAACAACATTTATTCCTTTTTCCAGTACTAACTTCAATCTTGGAAATGCTTTTTTTGTAAACGAGTCAGTAGCAGTTATACACACATCAACATCTTGGTCTAGAACTTTTTCAATATCATCAGAAATCAAAACGTCCATTCTTCCTGCTCTGTCAACTCCAATTACATCATACATCTTCTTGCCAACTAAATCAGGATTTATATCACAAACACCAACTACTTCAACTCCTCTTTTTGTTACAAGTGATTCTACAGCTCCGCGCCCCATAGCGCCAAAGCCCCATACTACAACTTTAATATTCTCCATAATAATTCTCCTTAACTGATTTTTGCTCCAAAAGGAAGTAACGCTAATGCTGCAAATTTGAAGTGCTGTTTAGCAAATGGAATACCGATTATCGAAATAAAGAATATTGCTCCAACGACTGCATGGAATACACAAAGTTCCCATCCAATAAAAATAATCCATAAAATATTTCCAATAAGTCCACCTACACCAAATTCGCCTATTTTCACTTTGCTGCCAAATGGCCATAAAACCAATCTAGCAATCTTAAAGCACTGTATTCCAAAAGGAATTCCGATGATCGTAATTGATAAAAGCAATCCAATTAAAGCCCAGAAAATAGCTCCGATTAACCCACCAAATACGAACCAAATAATGTTTCCTATTAACGACACATTATCCCTCCTTTTCACAACACTTGAATTATAACAAACATTTCATATTATTCCTATAATTTTTTCTAATATGATAAAATTATAACAAGGAGGGGATTCGATGAAAGTAGCATTCTATATCCGTTTTCGTGATAATGCACAAGAAGCTTTGAATTATTACAAAGAAATCTTCAATGCTGAGGAAAAGTTTGTGCAGTATTACACCGAGAATATGACCGATGACCCAAACAAAATTGGTATGATTTATCACGCTGAACTAGAGTTTAATAATTTCTTATTTTACTTATCTGATTCTTTTGTTGATGAGGATTATCGTTCATTTAGACTAATACTTGAATTTGATGAATTATCAGATGCTGAGCATTACTTCAATGTCCTTTCAAACAAAGGAAAAATACACAATAAGTTAGAAAAAATACCTATTGGCCCTATGGTAGGACTAGTAGAGGATAAGTTTGGTGTTTTGTGGAACATAGTAAAAGTATAAACATACCCGCATTATTCCACGAACCAAAAAGTAGATTCGCATACGCATTTGATTTAGAAACAATTCATATTAGATTACAAACAGCAAAAAATGATTTCGAAAGTGTCACGCTCATATGGGGTGATCCTTTTGACTGGGAGCCAAATAATTGGTTGCATCAAAAACAACCTATGGTAATTGAACAATCAACAAAACATCATGATATCTGGTTTATAAGCATAAAACCAAAAAGAAAACGAGTTAAGTACGGTTTTCTTATCGGAGATTTGTATTATGGCTCAAAAGAAATCACAAATAATAGAAATGAAATTGATTTATTTAATTACTTTAACTTCGGATATATAAATGAATCTGATGTATTCTCATACCCTAAATGGATTGATAACACTTTTTGGTATCACATTTTCGTTGATCGTTTCCATACTAATAACCCACTTGTGGACTGGAATAGATCAGAAGTCAAAAATGATATTATTTTTGGAGGGAATATAGCTGGAATAACCGAGAAATTAGATTATCTATCTGACTTGGGAATTACAGGATTATACTTAAATCCTATATTTGAATCACCATCGGCACACAAATATGACACAACAGATTATTACAACGTTGATCCTTCTTATGGAACTAACAATGACTTAAAAGAACTAATCACAGAATCCCATAAAAGAGGAATTAGGATAATGCTTGATGCAGTCTTTAATCACGCAGGTTGGTTTCATCCATATT